>OJNI01000126.1_pt1 | contig 52503 bp, 75 predicted proteins | sample 1597441 | NCBI WGS metagenome assembly OJNI01 (sample SAMEA2452131, study PRJEB22498) | human gut metagenome | reverse complement strand
TACTTCTCCAACGCTACCTACAATTTCCCATGCTCGAAAAGTTCTAATTATAATAGCAGCTGCCATACTGGATATAGAACTAATTTTAACGGATAATAAACGTTGGGTTCTATTATCAGTACCCAATCCATTTAATGTAAGTCCTGGATTTGCTATAGCATTTCGGGTTTCTTGTATTATAATAATTGTTCCTAAAGGTGCTGTCAGACCACTAAAATCCCAAGTTCCGATGTACGAAGAACCATTTACAGGAATATATACTGCAATACCCGGAGTAGAATTATCTGTAAATGATTTTAAAACAGTAGCTAATTCATTACTATTATTAAAAGTAGTAATAATTCCGTTATTACTAACGTTTGCATCAATCTTAACACTACCGTTACTCTGAGAGGTTAAAGAAATATTATCACCTGCTACTAAAGTAGCTTGTACGCTATCTATTAAATCTATAAAATTAGATTCTGTTGGTAAATCTCCTGTATTAAAATAAGTCTTTAATACTGTCTTAGTTACTTGTGCCATAATTATTTTAATTTTTCACCTATTATTACTTGATGTACAAAATCTTGTGTATTACCATCTGATGTACGATGAACAACTAATAGAACTACACATAAATAATCATTATTTTTAGCTTGATAAATAGTGTTATCAATATTAATTGCACATTGGCTATTAGTTTTACCACTATTTACAAGAAGTACAATAGAGCCGTCAGGCAAGTTTTTAAAATTTAATGTACTTTGAAGTGAAATAGTTTGGTCAATAGCCGTCATTATAAAAAATGGAGTTCCATCTCCATCATAAATAGGAGAAGGGCCATTAGTAAGCCATTGATTAATAAATTTAGGAATTACAGGTTCTGGTTCCGGGATTTCTGCACTAATTTCTACTGAACCATCACTTCTATTACTTAATTTAATATTTCCATTAGCCACTAATGTAGCTTGTATGCTATCTATTAAATCAGAAAAATCAGATTCTGTTGGAATAGCTTTAGAAACAAACATTTTTTTTAAATCGCTTTTATTTTTTTGTGACATATCAAATTCATTTTATCTTATTATAAAATTTGTACCTATTTTTAGCCTACCTATTCCTGTAAAAGGTTGATTAATTGTAATAGTACGAGTTATAGTTCCATCTGTAGTTTTAATTTTTAAAATCATAGTTCTATCTTGTATACTATCATTATCAGAACATATTATATTTTCTATAGCATCTCCATTTCCAGATTTATATCCGATATATAACATATTTCTATATTTAGAAGATTGTGTAGATTCATCCGGATACCAAAGATATTGTTTATATTTATTTTCAAATGTAGCTTGACTATAAACCGTTATTGAATTAATATAAACATACCTTTTACTATTAGATGTATCATCCGGGTGAGGAATTTGTTGTCCTAAATTATTAATACGAATAGATTGTGATGTAGAATTATAAGCTGTACAATAAAAACAACTCAAAGAATTATTATATACAATATATGGAACTCTTATATTATCTATATTACTTGATGTTTTATTATGTGTAAGAGTTACACGTCTTGTTGTAAGTATACTATAAAACTTAATAGCTACATAGAACTTTTCTCCGGGAGTTAGATTTAAAGCAGATGTATTTAGATTTATATAAGCATTAACATTAATTAAAGCACTAACTCCCGAAAGTTTTAATGCTATTTTATTATATTTTATAGTATGATAATTACCAGTTAAATAATCATTTGCATTTTCATAATTTATATTAACAACACCTGTCATAATAGTTTATTATTCAAATGTCCAATTTGTATTAGATAATACATTGACAGTTTGTGAAGTACCTTCTTGAGGAATTGTAATAGAAGCTGTGGTAGTTCCTGTTGAATTTAAATACAGATAAGCTGCGCCTGCCATCTGACTTATAGTAAAATTGTCTGTTATAGAAGTTGTATTACAAGTAACTTTTAAAACAGAATCTCTATTATCAGTTGTATTATTTTTGGGAACAACTATAGAAACTTCAAATGTATATTGAGCTGTTGCACCAGGGTCTCCTGTAATAGCAGTACCACTTGTAGCAGGAGTATCACTATTTACTGTAAACGAAGTTACATTCGGAATACCAATTTCATTGGTACTCCAAGAAAAAGTCAGTTTTGAACTATTAGAAGTACCAGTTATTTTAATAGTTTCACCGTCTTCTCCAACATGTACTGTTTTATCTTTTCCAGAAAAAGTAACAAATTCAGCTTTACCTTTTTCTGTAACATTAATTGTAACACTATTAGATTGCCCTACAATTTTACCCGTTATACTACTTGTTACATTATTACGACCTGTGGGTTTTGTTTTAGAAGTAATACTTATAGCGGTATTACCATTACCTTCAAAAGGTATTACAGTAAGATTACTCGGAATTGCCATAATTTTTTTTAATCGTTAAACGTCCAATTTGTATTAGATTCTATATCAACATTAGCTTTATAATCATTTTCTTCACTGAGAAGAATATTAGTAGGAGAAGCCCGAAGATAAACTCCACTACGAAATTTATCCCAAACTATTTCCCCATTAAACCATACACGAATAACATCTTGTTTATTGAAATGTATAGCTGTAACTTTGGAAATATCTATTGAATACATAATATTAATAATTTAATCAGCTACTCTAAATATAGGATGTTCAATACCATCACCTTCAATTTGCATATAATCTATACCATCTAACATAGGAGGTTCTGGTTCATCTTCCATATTAAATGATACATTGACAACAGCTTTCTTAGAACTATCATTTATTAATTCAAATGTTAAATCGAGAGATGTAGCATTAAGACCCGAACTTTTAACTGTAGATTTAATTTGAAGAGTCATATTACCAGATAAATCTTCTTTACTCGGAGTAATAATTAAAGAAGCTCCTTCTACAGCATCTAAATCATATTTATAAGTACCATCATCCTGTTTAACAAAATCATATATATCACTTATTTTCCAAGAAGCATTACTACTTATTGTAATAGTACGATTATTAGTATCTGTTAATTTTATATCAGTAGGAGTAGCTCTAATATAATATTCAATAGTTTTACCAGACTGATTTATACCAAAATTATCAGTTAGTGTATTATCTTTAGATTTAATTTCTACATTAGTTACTGTATCAGAATTATTTTCTGTAGCAGGAACAGTAACTTGAAGTTTAGCATCTCCATTAATATAATATTTTCCTTCAGAATTAACAGGATTAACATTAGATATAATAGTTATTTTATTTCCAGTAGAAGTTTGATTAATTGTAAATTTATTAGGAGATTCAAATATAGAATTAAGAATTGTCCAATCAGTATTAGAAGATACATTTACAGATTGCGTACTACCATCAGAAGTATAATTTAAACTTTTAGGTTGAACATTAAGATATAAAGTAGGAGCTTCATAATATTGATTAACTTTAAGTGTTCTATATATAGAATCATCTACAATAGTACGGAATCTAATAATTTTACTTCTATCATTTTCTTCCGTATTAGGATTAGAATCTATTGTAAAAGTCATACTACCTTCTAATACAGGTTTACTCGGATACAATCGAATCCTATCTGTATTAGAACTACCCCAATTTATATAATAATAATCTTCCTCTTTATAAGAATCAACTATTTCAAAAGATGTATTTGTACTAACAACTATAGATTTTGCAGAATCAGTAACATCAATAGTTGTCAAATTTATATAAAGATAATATTCAGGTTCCGGTTCTTCACCTGCTTCTTGAGTTAAATCTACATTAGCTTTAACACCATAATCTTCGGTTATAAAACTAATAACATTTGAATAAGAATTTGTCGTATCATTTTTATCTATTACAATATTCATACGACAATCACCTTCTATATAATAAGAAGAACCTTTTTGTATAGGAGTTTTAGAAGGTTTTATTAAAATAGTAGATTTTTTAGAAGACCAATATAATTCATAATTTCCAGAAGAAGTATTATAAACACCTCCGAAAACAGTCCAAAAAGTATTAGAAGATACATTAACTGTATAAGTACCTCCTGTATTAGGTATTGATAAATTATGTATATCAACTGTTATAGTAGGATAACCCGGTATTTCAAGATATAATATAAAATCATCTTGTTGAGGAACATATCCGCTATCTACAAATTCTATACGTGTTATTTGAGACGACCTTATAAATCCAGTAGTATCAATCTCTTTATAATTACCATACGGAATACGTTCTGTAGCACTATCTACATAAAAGATTCTATTAGTTGTATCAAAAAGAAATTGTTTATCCCTTAAAGGTACATTATTTATTTGTTCTTCCGTACCACGTATTATATCTAAATTTATAACAGTTGGATTACCCGGTAATTCTTGCCAATTTATAGCAGAAAAAAGATTCATTGATAGAATCTTATCTATAGTATGATGCGGGTCATTAAAATCATTAATATGTTTAACTATAAGACTTACTTCATTTTCAGTAATTCTATTAATTAATAATGTTACAGTTAAATCATCTGTTATATCTCGTTTATTAGTAGTTCTATAAACATAATAATATCTATATTCTTTATCACGAATATGTTCTATTACATGTTCATAAACTCCTTCAAAACTAAATAAATCTGTAGCATCTTCATTATTTATAAATATAGAATGTGTATTATAAATAGCAGGTACAAGAATATAAATATAACCACTTTTATCTTTTACATATTCAAATTTATATGTAGCTTTATCAACATCTATAGGACGAGATTCAAAACAAGTAATATCATTATCAAATATAGAATCTTTATCAGTAACTCTAAATAAAATATTAGTATCGTAAGATGAATTATTAGTTAAATTAACTTCAATTTCATCTTTTGTACGATACATCATCAAATCTCCATTAGGACGATAATATAAATATATTATCGGACGTCTATCTTTATTAGGATATATTCCATAATCAAGAACTCCTAATGGAATTATATTTTGAAGATTATATATCATAGTTTTAATATATTAATTAGCTCCACCTGATGTACCACCTTCTAAAACAGTAACTCTACCTTGTAAATCATCAATTTCATTATTTATAGTAGCTATATCATTTGTATTAGTTTCTATAAAACTTTGTAAACTTGTGGTTTTTGTTTCTAAAGATGTTATATCACTATTAATGCTATTTAGGTTTTCATTTATAATATTAATAGTACTCTCTTGACCAGCAATACGAGCATCCAGACTACCAATATCAGCTCTTAATCTTTCAATATTTTTTTCTATAGAAGAAACTTTATCTTCAAGTGTTTTAACACGATTTTGAAGTTCAAATAATATAGAAACTATAGCTTCTAATAAAGGTTGTAATTTAGCATTAGACTGCCCTTCTGATAATTTAATTACAGCATCATCATACGAGATATCTCTTGCGTTAATTATATTTCTATTTCCAAATTGCATAATACATATTTAATATATTAAAAATAGGTCGTTATACTATAATAAATTATAATACAACGACCTATCATAGTAAATACAATATTTATTATTTATGTAAACATCGTATATAAAATACAATATTAATCACCACTTACAACGGGTTCTGCCAAACTATCAAAAGCAGCTAATACAGCTTCTAAAGTTGTAGCTGTTCCAGTAGTATCAAAAGCGATATACTGTACAACTTCCATACCAAGAGTATTTATATCAAAAACATGATTTCGTTCAGAACGACTATGAACAACATAAGTATTATAAGTTTTTGACATATCAGTTGTAAATATATCACCGTAAGGAGTATAAGCCTGTATAAAGTTAGGATTATATCCAACTTTAGCAACATCTTCATTCTTCTCTAAAGCAGCTACAAAAACAGGAGTACCATTACCAATTATATCAGCTGCATTATCAGTCTTAGTACCACTTATAAGACCTTCTAATCCAACTTCAAACCAAAATCCAGCCTTACCTGTAACAACAAGAGAATCGGTAATAGTCGTTCCAGCAGCAGGAGTAGTAGTCAAATAACCAGCTCCATAAATATTATTTAAACGAACTATCAATTTATCTAATTCAGTTTTAATACGGGCTTTAGCTTGAGCTTCAGTTTCACCAGGAGTAAGACTAATCACAGCGGTAGAAACTAAAGATTTATCAGCCATAAAACTATTCTTAGGAATAGTGGTAATTACAATAGCAATTTCACATCCTGCATAAGCATCACCTATTGTAATAGCTACATCAGAAAAAGTAATAGTTTTAGCGGCAGGAGCTTTATAATCCGCTTTATGTAAAGTAGAACGAATAGGATTTAACCAAACACCCTCTTTAACATTACCATTTCCAAGACCAACTACAAACTGATACATATGTCCTTTTACAACATCTGCGGCAGCTGTTACCAACTTACCATCAGAACGTCTTAATGCAATAGCACCTTTAGCTAAATTGTTAACTTCTCCAGAAGTAACAAAGCTCGAACCAGCAATAACACTATTCATATTTTATTCAATATTAGATTGTTGTTTAACTACATTATAAGAATTATCTTTAAGTATAAGTAACATTTCAGAAACAACTAAATCCATAAATCCGGGAGTAATAGTTAAATCACTCATTTGATTTATAAAAGAACTAAAAGGTTTAGGTTTCTTAATATAATTAATATTAACTGCTTTTACAATATGATTATTACCATAATAAACATTTAATCTATCCGGAAGTAATTCAGTAATAGGATTTAAATGTCTATTCTTATTTAGATAATAATTTGTTAATGTTGTACTAATATCTTCTGAAGGAATTACATCATTACCACGAATATAATTTGTATCTTCAACCATAAATCTGTCACCTCCTACAGAAAGACTTGTATCGCAAGTTATACCAAAACTATCTGTTCCAGATGAAGTAGTAAATTCAACTTTTATTTCAGGATTTTGGTCGTTAGTAAAACAATAAATTCCTTTATTAGTATATTGTTCGTTAAAATATTCCCAATATACATTATTTTTGTAATCTCGAAGTCTATCTATAAACAGAGTTATAAATTCAAATAAGTCAGCTTCATTATCTTCATCAGTAACTAAAAGAGGTATTAAATCTGTAATGTCAAAAGAATATTCAGAATCTCTACCAACATTTACAGTAACAACTCCTTTAGTCCAATCTGAAGCTGTTGAATAATCAAATTTAGAAAAATCTACTATACAACCACTAATAATTATTTTAGAAGTATGTTTAAAATCATTAATATTCTTTGAATATATAACCTTAGAATCAGAACTTATTAAATGAAGATAATCACCCGGAAGAAGAACATGTCCATAAAGATTTTCATCATCTATTACAACCTCTTCCCAACCAGTAGTTCGTTTAAGAGATTTTAAATCATCAGCTCTCTTTATAGTATCTTCAAATCCCTCTCTTTTATAATTAGTTTTTCTACTAACAATAGATTCAATATATTTTATAGCACAACGATTAAGAACCATATCTATCCATTCCGGAGCAATAGAACGATGACGATTAGAGGTAATTTCACTAATACGTTGTTCTATTTCTATATGAAGTTCTTTTATCGTATTATACATGATAATTAATTTTTAAGACTTTTATAACGATTATACATTTCAGCTACATGTGCTTTATGTAAATCATTTGAGAAATAAGATATAGCTTCTTCCATAGTATTTCCTATAGTCTTTTCAACATCAGCTGCGTCAACTATCGTTGTACTATTAGGAAGATATTTTAGAATACCATACCAAACGTATAATATAATCTTAGAACGTGTATTAAGATTTTTATCTTCTTTTAGCTTCAAAAATCCCTCTGGATTATTATTACACATATCAAGAAGTAAAGAGCATTTATCCTCGAAATTCAAACTCTTATAATAATCAATACTATTTACAAGTCCTGAAGATATAATATAAGGATTAATTGTACTAATATCTGTATCCGATATTATATCATTATAAAACTTAATAGCATTATTCCTAAGTTTCGTAATATTACGTTTAGCTTCAAGAATCTGTTCTTCCGAAGTAAGATAAAATTCTATATTAGTACTCTTTCTTATATCTTCAACACTATTAGCTACCTTACCGTGATTAAGACACATTCTCCAATTTATATATTCAACAGGATTATTAAAAGTTACATATCTATAAAGATTTTCTTCAGAAACTTTAAATTTACCATCATATAACTTACCTTGAATACAATTTAAAATATATTTTTCTCGATTATTATCATCTGCTGCTTTAGGAAGAGTTGCTTCATATGATTTTAAATCATTAGCGATACGACTTTCATAAACATCAAAAGTATAACCACAATCCATAGTTAATCCACCACGAGGTATCTCCATGAAAAAATCATTAAGATACATACCTACTTTATCTTGCCAATCAGAATCATTAGGTGAAGTTCCTACAACAGTTGGTAATATAACTTTTAATTCTTCACTACGAGCAAGTAAATGTTGAACAGCACGAGTAGAACTTCCAAGACGTAAGGAAGTAGTACCAAAAGCTTCTTTATTCTTTAATTCAAAAACAGAAGGATTATTTTTCCATTCAATACGAATGATACGATTTACTCTAATCATTTTATTAATATCTAAGTTACTAATCTTTTATATATTAATTTAGGGAGTAGGAATATCTTCATTCCTACTCCCGTCAGCATCAATTATTCGAGCGCAAAATCCAACCAGAACGAAGTAGTAGGATTCTTAATATTTATACCTTGTGAACCAAGAACTTCATAACTTGCTATATCCTGTCGGTCAGAAAGCTGATTAGTCTTAGCTGCACGCCAAGAATCAGGAACATCTGCCATACCAAGATATACACCAGCTTTATACTCACGACCTTCCTCACATACAAACTGTATATTTGACTTATTATCCATACCAAGACTATGGTCCATAAATACAGCTGTATAAGAAGTTAAAGGAAGACCATTATATGTACGACCAGCTTCCCTATCTCGACGAGCACGAATACCATTATCAAATATATCAACTACTTTGATAGTAAGTGTCTGTCCATTTATAAGTTTATATTTATTGAAATATTTACCATAAGACATCCAACCACCAGCACTTTCAATTTCGTTAGCACCAAGAGTTACAAAATAGTTTTTAAAACGAGCATCTCGATAAATAGCATCGTTAAACATATAAGAGAAACCTTTACCACAATAAAGTACAATCTCTTTAACAATAGTATCTATACGACTATCAAAGATACGGTGAATAATCCTATCCAGACGAGAAAGAGTAAGAATTGGACCATAAGTTTCATAATTACCTACAGCCCTAAGAATATCACGAACTCCAGCTCCACGAGGAATAGCTTCTCCAGTCTTTTCATCAGTAAGATGAATAATACCATTTACATCCCTATTATATTCGCTAAACCATAAATCTTCTTCAAGCATTTCCCTACGAGTAATTTCCCAAACTTTCATCTCATAAGGCATCCAAAGATTTGTCGTACCACCACCTTCAGTAGGAAATTCAATATTCACTACAAGATTACTCATATTACCAGCAATCTCTTTAGAGAAACGATAATAACCATACTGATTAATAGCTTTAGCAGGAGCTTGATTATTACTCCTATTACCGTCAGATTTAGAACCCGGAATAGTAGGAGCACCTAAAGCCCAAACTGCACCCGGATTGAAATCACTTGTAGGAGCATAATTTTCAGCATTTCCACTCATATTCGTAAAACGATAAATGTAGCCACCCATTTCAGAAGCTACACCCTCATTCTGAATACGAAATTGTACACCACTCGGAGAAATAGCAGTATGCTGATAAATAAACCAATTATCTTCCATTAATACTTCGATAGTACCAAAATTAATACCCGGAGTATTTGTGGTAGTAATAAGTTTCTTAACTCTTGAAGTAACACGAAGACGAGTTGCAATAGGCCAAGTGTACTGAGTATCTCCACCATTAACTTTAACTTTAGAATCAATAGCTCCTTGACCAGCAGTTAAAGTAAGAAGTGGGAATCGGTCTTCATCTCGTCCCCAAAGATATGTAAGATTCATATCTATTTCAGCAGGAGTAGCAAGATTAAAGTTCAAAATCATATTCCTATCAGAATATGTTTTAGAATCAAATTTTACAACACCAAGTTCTCTCATTGTTAAATGATTTAATTAATGTATTTGTTTATTATTGGCAAGATGTCCATTTATAATTATTTTTGAGTCTTTATAGGAAGATTAAGTTTAACTTTTTCTCCATTAGTTTCTCCCAATTTAGAAGCACGAGCTTTTGAAGTATTTTTAGTGGAAGTAAGACTTCTTAAACGTTTAATTTCTTTATCAACAGCTTTACGTTCAATAAGAGAATCTATACCACCATTAAGATTCATAATACAACGAAGAGCATATTCCTCTGGATTAGATAATTGTTTAAGTTCATCAAGTTGAGCTTGTGTATAATAATTTCCATCAATTTCTTTAACAGGTTTGGAAATATAATCAAAAAGCTCTTTTCGAGAAATTTTCTTTATACCTTTATCAGTCTTTATATTTATACCTTCAATAGGAATAGTATAATTCTTTAAAGAACCATTATTTACTATACAATCGTAAAGACTTCCTTTTGCATCTTCAATTACAGTTTCTTTTCCATTACTATAATCGACTCCGTAAAAAGCTAACTCTTTAGCAAATAATTCACGTTGTGCATCTTCAACTTCTTTACGACGTTGTTCAATAGCAGCTTCCTGATTCTTCTTAAGAAATTCTAAAGATATTTGAGCATCTTCATCAAGAGTATTATTCGTCTTAGCAAATTCAGCTATTCGTTTAGCTCGTTCAGGAGAATTACCTCTCTGAATTTCAGCATCATATATTAATCTAAATTTAGCATCTTCATCATCAGGTACTGTCATCTTAATATAATCATGTGAAGAATTATATCCTTCTATAGTACCAAAACGAGATTTATAATCAATAATAGCTGCAATATCAGGATTATCTTTTAAAAACTTATCAAAATTAGTTTTAAATCCATTAGCTAAACCAATTTGATATATATCTGATTCTCGTTTAGCTAATCCTTCAGCAGACCATTCATAAGATATAGGTTCTCCATTATCATCTAAGGGAACAATGCCACTAAGATTAGAAATAAGTTCTACAGAAGCATTTTCGGATACTTCACTTTCCAAAGAATCATCACTATTTATTTCATTCATTGACGAAATTTGCTCCTTAGTAAAAACAATATTTCCGTCCTTAGTAGCATTTCCCTCAGAATCTAAATTATATATTTCACCATCAATTTCTACTTCGTTTGTATTATTATCTTCATTTGTTTCATTAGAAGATTCATTACTTTCAGAAGTATCATTTCCGGTTACAGAAGAATTATCTTCATTCTTATCTTTTTCTTCATTAGAAGATTCATTTTCAATATTAGAATCCTTTACATTTACAGTAGCAGGTTTTCCAATCTTTACAGGCATAATAGGTTTTTTTACCCCGCCATTTTCGCTTTCTATACTCATATTATCGAATTATTTATTATAGATGTATATTACAAAGGTAAAAGAAAAATAATCGAAATTTAGGCCATTTAAAGGCCATTACAGGCCGCTGGGAGAGCGGCATTGAAAATTATGTAGTCTACCCATTAAGTTCCTTTTTCATTTTAATCATATTAATATCGGCATCTGTATAACCACTTGCTTCTTCCTTACTTACATAACCATTTCCATCCAAATCTAATTTAAGTCGCTTATCCCATATTCGTTCATTAGATTCAATCTTCATCTGTTCGATAACTAATTGATTATCTCTATCAGCTTGTTTCTGATAAGATTCAAATTCTCTATTAGCAGCTTCTCTATCAGATATAATTTGCTCAACATTAGCTCTACCTTCTTGCTCAATCTTTGCAAGATTTTCTTCATATTCTCTTCGGGCTTCTACACCATCTTTAATTCTTTTAGCTATTTGACGTAAACTATTACTACTTATTGCATCAATAGCTATATCTAAATCTCCATTTTGAGCCGCACTAAAAGCTAAATCTTGCATTTGACGAAGTTTATTATTAACTTCTGTATTATTTCTTATAAATACAGCAAGATTATGATTCCAATCAGATGTACCATCTAAATCTACAACAACAACTTCATTAGTATTTGGGTCTATATAAGCACCTTGTTTACCTTCAATCCATGCAGCTTTTGAATAATCTAAATTTGCTTGATAATCTATTTCTCTAAATAGATTAAATACTTCTAAAGACCAAACACTACCAGCTACAGCATTAGCATAGTTCATTTCAGTAGTACCTTTACCAGCATAATCCTTAGTATCACCCATTCGAGCATTATTCATATTAGCTTCATTATAAGCATCAGCTTTTATATTAGCTTTTATTTGCTCAAGGGCATTAACATAAGGTATTATTGTAGAATTAGCTATTTCTCTAAAAGCCTGCAAAGCTGTAGGATTCATATCAGCATCGTCTATAGGAAATGTAGAATCTTTAGCTCCTAAAGCAAATCGTTCTTCAGTTGTCATTTCACTACTATCTCCTATAACAGATTCAGGCAATAGTAAGTAACTTTTAAACTTAGCTATCGCCCTTTCTTGTTGAAGAGTATAAATCCTATATAAAGCCATATAAGGTTGAATACGATATGGAATTGGATTTCTAATATCTTCTTTAATTAAACCTCTAATTCCATTATAACTTAATTTTACGGCTGCTGTATTATTAAATGCTTCCCTTTGAACAATGATAGGCTCAGGTTTAATATATACACCTTCGTGCATACCACCTATTCGCCAACCTTCCCAAGTTTGAAGTGTCCATTCCCATTTAATATCTATGTCACCTAATTCTTTATTAAGTTTATAAGTTTCATCAACAAGAGTTTCTTGAACATCTCCAAAAGTATCTATATAAGTAAGAACACCTTGTTTAACTTCAGTTTTCCATTGATAATGTGCTACATCAATTTCTCTACTATATCTTTTGACTTGATAAAGAGCTTGTAAATTAGTATTTAATTCACTTTGTCTTGCACCAAAATCTTCGAGATTTCGTATCCATTCTAATCCTTTTGTAGCTTCGTATTTATTACCACAGTTATATAATTTTTTCAAATATTCTATTTCAGAAGATTTTAGCTTATCTCTAAATCGAGTTATAACATCTTCTATACTCATAGCATAAATACGAACAAAAGCCTCTCCGTCTTCATCATATCTATGACCAGCATTAACAGGAAAGGCTTCAAGAGGTGATATACATTCTACATAAATATCTCCATCTTTAACATATCTATAACTATAACATTCTTGACATGCCCACCAATAATAGTACATTTGTAAATATACTTCTTTAGCATTTATCAAAGAATTTATAAGTTCTAATCTTTTCTGACCATTTATAACTACATTATCACTCCATTCTTCAAGAACTTTATCTATAGTTTCATCAAGAGTAAATTGAGTTTTAGAAGGCTGATTTGTAGGAAAACCTTTTTCATTAAGTTCATTGATAACTTCTTGATTAACCCAAGCCATAACTTTATCAGCTACAGCTTCATTACGAGAAAGAACAATAGAAGGGTCATTATTAATAACTTGATAATTAGAAAACATATTAATAAATTCACCCATATATCTTTCTTTAATAGGAGTAAGAAAGTCTATATTTCTTATATCAGCATATTGTTCTCCTTTATCTCCTAATTCTTTAGTATAAGTTCTAAGAACATAATCATATGTGCTCTTATCAATTTTACCATTAGCAGCATTAAGAAATTTAAGAGTAGTATATTTATCATTTAATTCCAAAGCTAATTGAATATAATAATTAGCATTTGGAATATACCATTCAGGAGTTTGTTTCTTATTATTACTAACTCTTTGGTCAGGCTTATTATAAGCCACCATATCTACAGTTCTAACATCATTACTTCTCATCGTGTCATTCTTTGTGATAATCTTCTATTTTCACCAGCTTTTGAATTATTAACTTTCTTATTAGCTGCTCTTTCTATTAATATACTATCTTTTTGAAATTCAAATGCAGCAACTATAGCTGTACTTAATCTATCAAAGTTTTTACCATAAACATATCTATCACATTCCAAAAGTAAAGGAGCATCATAAATACGTTGAAACATATATATAGGACTACCATCTTCACTATATCCTACAATCTCATACATCATATCTCTCCATATACGAAGTCCTTCTAACTTTTTATCACCATCTCCTACAACAACTCCGTATGCTTCTGCTGTATTAGTTTTAACATGTCTATCTATATAAGTCGAAGGGTCTCGCATAAGAAGTTTTCTATAACCCCATTTCTTAAAATTAGGAATAGTTTCTCCAGTTCCAGCTTCTATAAGACATTTACAATTATATCTTAGACAAGCATATAAAAGAACTCTATCATTATCTTCCATACTATCTAATCGTCCACAATAAGCAGCTACAAGTCTCTTACCTTGAAAACCAGATTCTTCATTATTTCGCATCCATATTTGAAAAGAATATAAAGAATGTTTTATTGTAACATTCTTTTCAAGTAAATCAACTCTATAAGCATCGACAGCTGCAAAATATAAATTTCCACTATTTGCAACAGGAGGATAATATTCTCTTACACATCCGTGTACATCAGTTCTCGAATTATGCGGAACATCTGTAATATAATCATGAAATTTATGATTTCCAAATATATTTCTATTAATACATTCTTCTTTAGTTATAAACTTAACTATACCATCTTCTATTATATACCAACCATCCTTATAAAATTTATAAGAATTATCATGTAATAAATTCTGAATATGTTCAGTTAATTCTGGACTATGAAATATATTTTCTTGTGTACTAATAAAAGCTTCTGAAGGTGTATTAGCTCTTTGAGCAACAAATATATTATAATTCGTAGAATTTTGATTCTTTCTTGCATTAAACTTTCTTTCCTTATCATGCTCCCAAGCATCAAAAATAAGAGAATTACCATCTTCTATATAAGGTTCGTAACACCAAATTTGAGGAAAAAAGAAACCACAAACTGTATGTCTTTTATTAACATCCCAAACGTTTTCCATAGGGAGCATGTCATTTTCAGAAGGATTATAAAATGCTCTACTAAAAGCCTCCCAGTTTGCACCCTTTGTACCACCCGTTCCGTAAACTCGTATTGTACCAATTTGAATAGCTCCTGATTCACTATTGGATTTCATTACATCAAGAGCTTTTTGAAGATTTGGACACTTTCCAGCTTCTTCAAAGTCTGTTTCAATAGATTTTTTACCAACTGCCGCAGATTCATTTTTACCAATAGCAACACTTATAAGTTTACTTCTAAAACCATAAGCCTTTTGACCATCTTTAGTCTTTTTATATCCAAGTTCTATACCATTTTCAAAATTCTCACTAAGATAACCTCTTTGCCAATAAGTATTATTCTCATACCAATCGAGATTAACTTTAACCATATAAGAAGTAGCACCTTTATCAGTTAAATAAGAAAGATTATCCGCAGCTAATGTAACAGTAACATTCTTATTTGCATTTAACGTATTAGCGGCTTGACTACCTCTTTTATATGAAAATCCTTTACGACGAGCTTTAGCCTTACATAAATTATAATGATTATTAGCTATTAATTCATCAATTTTAAAATTCCAATAATCACCATCCCAAAAACGAGGAAAACCCTCAACTGTATTAACTTTTGTAAAACCTTGTGAATCAAGATAAGCTCTTTCACGTTCATTAGGAACACGCTCAATTCTACCATAATTTAAATAATTATAATGTTCGCCTGTTATCCTAAGTGGTTGCAAAAGAGCTTTTCTTTCAGCTTCAGTTTTAGCATTTAAATAAGCTGGTATATCTTTAAAATATAATTTACATCTTGCACTAACACCTTTTATTCTACGAGAAAATTCCCTTTGCCAAAATTCTTTATATTCAGAAGTTCCCTCCGGAGCTAAAGTATAAACTCCATGTTCATCAAAAAACTTAGCTGTTCTACTAAATATTTCAGTTCCAACAAATACAAAATTTATATTCATTAGAATACCACCAGAATCTCCCATTAAAAAGTCATCATCTTTATCAATCCAAGGTTTATTTGTATTAGGATTTATAAAGTTTCGTAATAACTTATGTTCATTCTTATCAGATAATATATAATCTATAAAAGGGGATTCATCTTTTTTATAATCATATCCTACGTCAGCGCAACTCTTCAACTTCCCCAGCACTTGTAGGAGATAAGTCATCTGTTCCGTCATAACTATTCTTATAAGATTTACCACCTCGTATAGAAGTAACACCTTTATCTATATCATCCCATTGTTTTTTAAGTTCGGATAGAACTTGTATTCTCTTAGGTAATTCAGCACTATATGAAGCCATTGTTTTAATACTTGTTTCATAAGATAATAAATCTTCTATTTTAGCTTCTTTGGGATTACTTCTATAATCAGTAATTGCATTATTTAATTCATTAGCAATTATAGATATTAGAGTAAGACTTGCTCGAATACCTTGTATATTAGTTTCTATAGCATCTTCAACAGGATGTGATTCAAATTCTCTTTTAATAAAATCAATAGCATCTGTAACTAATTTATCCGGAACATAAGATTCTTTAAGTCCGGAATTTCTCGCAGCCCATTTGTGAGCTTCTTGTTTACTAAATCCTTTAGTTCTACAATAACCTTTTTTATCAGCTACATGTTCAATATATAAAAATATTTTATGTGCAAATTCTTTATTATTAGAATTATCAGCTTGATATATAGCTGCTAAAGGTTTATATAATAGAATTTGAGGAACATCTAAAACTATCTTATCATTCTCAACTTTCAGTCCCGGTATCATAAAGATTTATTATTATTAGAATGATTAGGATAAGGTTCTCTATTAAACCTATCATGTCTAAATATAGAACACCATGTATTATAAAACTTATTTACTTTACAAGTATCTATAACTTTAGATTTAACATTACAATAGACTTTATTCTTACTCTTTACCATAATATTAAATATAATAATGTTCCTATTCCTAAAATCTGACCTATACCAACAGAAAATAATCTATCCATAGAAATTCCAGATTTAACAATAAAAACATTATAAATAACTTCTTTTAATATCATTACTCCAAAAGGAATAATTATACTACATCCAATAGCAGCAGATATATCTTTAAATTCCCACCAAAGTTTACCTGTTATAATAACAAATATAAAAGTAATAATCAGATATAATAAAAGATTATTACTATGAATTAATCTATTTATATAATTAGTATTTTTCATATTATCCAAATAATATTTAATATAGTAGAAACAAGCCAACCTATTATAGTAGCTATAATATCATTTAATTCGTAAGTTCCTTTCTTCATAAGTCTGTCCCATATTTGCTCTTTAAATAAAGCAATTATAAATACAATAACCAAAGGAAATAATATCATAGCAGCTATACCACCTACTTCATAAAAATATTTACCAATTATAGAAGTAATAATCATACCAACTATAATATGCCAACATTTATCATAACTTTTAAGAAAAGGAATAACAATTTCTTTAAACTTTTTCATAGCTTTAAATTATTTTAATTATTAATAATATAATTATATCTAATATTATTATTTATTACAATAGTAACAGAATTTTCATTATAATTAGATTCTTTAAAAAGATAATTCCAATTTAAATCATAATCTGTAGTAATAAAATAATCAATATTTACTTTAGTATTATTATTCACAAACATAATAGTAATATTAATATTAAATTCAAAATTCCAGAACCACCAGCTATCCAACCATTCGTTTTACGTTTTCTCTTCTCTTTTTCTATAGTAATTTTATTATCATTATTAATCTTTTCTAATTCATCAATTGTATTAGTAGTAACTATAATAACACTATCTTGAAATTTAATATGATAATGTTGAGTATTTATAATACTATCTTTTTTACTCAAAATCTCATTTTGTGTCAAATATAGTTCTTCATACATTTCACCTTTCATAAATAATAAAGCTATACTCCTATTTTCATCAAGAGTATAGCCAACTATTGTATCACCTTTTATTATGTATTTTTGTTGAGATATACATAATAATGGAATCATTAGTAATACTGTCAACATCAATAACCCTTTCATAAGCATCTTTATATTTAATAATTATTTTATTCTTTATTTTATCAAGGCTATCAATATCTTTATTAAGACTATCAAGTTTAAAATTATATACCTCTATTTGCGATTTTAATGCCGATTTAAGACTATCAATTTTCGACTGGTATACCTGTTCATCTTTGTTCGCATTAATGCCTAATTGATACCCTAAAACGAAAATAAAGCCCAAAATCAGCAATCCCAAATTTACAACATTATACCACTTCATAAATCATCTTCATTTATAAGAGTATATGTAATAGAACTTTTACCAATAGCACTCTTAATTATAGGAATAAATTCATAAGTAAATCGTTTATAATCTTGATGAACTTGACATCCTGCACTATATAAACCTATTTCATTATTATTACCATTAATAGAAGCTCTGTGCATATTTATACCAAACATTCCAGTTTCTTCTTTATTATTTTTTATATCTAATATATCATCTTTATTATTATCTCTTATAACAGTAATAGAAACTGCTTGAACTAACGCTTCGTATCCTTTATGTAAACCAACTTTAAATAAACCTTTATATTGACCCTCTTTTACAATAGCTGTTCCATTTTTATTTATAGGTTTTTGAAGATTTACATTTGAAGGGTCTGTTGTTATTTTATAAGTATGAATTGTCCAAGTAGTATCTTTATTTTGATAAAACATTAGACAAACATCATTAAATTTAGTATTATCTTTATCATTACTTCTAATACCCCAAAGATTAATATTCAAATTAATATTATCTTTATATTTAAAAAAAGAATATCCTTTATTTATAGCTATACTTTCTAAATGATTTATCAAATCTTTATTATTGATAAAATAATCATAAAGTCTCATATCTATATAAATTTATTAATTGTAGTATTATTTATACTCTTTTGAGCATAATCATTTAACATAGTTACAACTTCATTTTTCAAATAAGGAAATTTCTTTATTTCTACAACTTGAAATTCATTTCTTGTAACTCTATCAAATATGTCTCGTTTTTCAGGTACAGTTCTAATATGACACAGAATAAGTCCTACACATTTATATCCAAAAGTTTCAACAAGATGTGCATAAGTACTTAATTGCATAGCGTATATATTACCAGAACTATCTTCTAATTTATCAAGAGGATATTGAAATGTCTTACCTGTATAATTATATTCATTTAATATATTTCCAGTATCATCGAAATCAAGTTCTCCATTTTTATTTTTAGACCAATATCCACCTTCAAATTTAATAGGAGCTTTATTAGTTTTCCAATCTAATATTATAAATTCTTTATTCCTAACTAATAAAACATCAATTAAACCACTTACCAAATATTTATAATCATAAGTTCCTATCTCAGCATAAATCTTAAATCCGACATTCACAAGACCAGCAATAGTATTGTAAATTGTCGGATACCTATCTTTAATACCACTCTTAGCAAAAGAGTCAATATTTAATATACCATATTTATGATTCTTTATAATATCATCTATAGTATATATTCTATCATCTATAAATCCTTTTGCATTCTTTTTATATCCATTATTAGATTTAATACAATCTTCAAGATAATTATGCTTCTTAGTTCCTTCTGAACACGCCCTATCTCTTTCAGCTTGCCATTCTAATTTTAATTGTTTAGCTGATTTACCTTTATAAGTAAGATATTTTGGATGATTTGGATTCCTACCTATTCTCTCACAAGCCTTAGCTATTTCATTCTCTTTAAATTCTTCTGTATATTTATGAATCAAAGTAGTAACTGAAATATAAGGATTACCCAAATCATCAACATATTTATGATTCTCTTCATTAAAGAAAAGAATCCTGCCTTTAGACATCAGCTGGGTCGATACTAAGTTTGGCATAATGTTCGTCTGGATTATAGATAACTGGTTTATTAGTTCCGAAAACAGCTTGTAAAATTCGTTGTCTCTCTTTTTTATCAAGAGTATCAAAGAAATCTTTATGTATAGTGTTATAATATCTTTGAGCAACAATTTTGAAATTACCAAGCATCGGAACATGAATACAAGGAGTTATAGTATTCATTCTCTTAGCTATTGTTAAACCTTGACAATTATAAAAATGAACTAATAATTCCTCTTTATCATTATCTGTAAGTTTATCTAATTTATCAAGCCATTCTTGATTCTTTGCGTTAGGAACAAAAGAATCAAATGTCTTATGTAAATTATCGAGTATTCGTTTATGTTGTATAAAACCTAATAACATCTAATTTTCAAGAATTTTTCGTGTATTATTTTCATTATAAGTATCTACAATAAGAATATCAATCATTTCACAAAGATAATATTCCTCACAAATAACACGTTCTTTTCCCTTATATAAAGTCTTATTTAATTTTGAATTTTCGAGATAATTCATAATACTTTTATTATTCCATTTAAAATTAATTCTCGAAACATTTGTAGGATTAATTTGAACTTTATCTCCAATCTCTATATCATAAGTATTTCTACCATAAGCTACAACTTCTATTTTTATAGGAGACATATTCTGAAGAGCTTTATCATCTTCTACCATAAGAGGTGAAACTTCAAAATAAGACTTTACTATAACTTTACTTCCAACAGCTTTAGCATCAATAATACTCTTAGGTTCACGATAACCAATCATAACTTTATTTTCCATAGTTTATTTGATTATTTAGTTATTAATAAATATAGTAACATATTCATTTCGATACCAATATATATATTAATCATTATAAATCCAAATATAGGAGATACTTATATTAATAGGTATAAAAAAGTATTCAGAGCATCTGTAAAATATACACTGCCATTGCAATTATAAAACTATTAATGTAAATACTATTATAAATACTAATGTAAATACTGCTATAAATATTATTTGAAATAATAAAGATATTTGTATTTCTCCAAGTTAATGGCCACAAGGGCAGGAGTGTTCCGAAATTCTTCCGAAGCTCTTCTTAATTCTCTTTCAACTCTTCGTCATTATAATCTTGCACTCGTAGCTACATTAATTATTAAATATATTATTAATATAATTGTCGCTCTCGCTCTCCTTAAATTAATATATTTACTAATTATTATCTATCTGCTCTCGCTCTTGCTTTTCTTAATCTTTCGATTTGTATAATAGTTGATATTAGAATTAATCACTTTCGATTGGTAAATATTAATTAAAATTCGGCTCGAATTATAATCATATTAAAGCTACTTTTGAAAATAATATTGAAAATAATATTGAAAATAATATTGAAAATAATATGTTTATAAATTATAATACTATTTGAAATTAAGATGATATTCTTATTACATTTAATTATAAAACAATTTTACAAAATCTTATATAAAATTAAAAAGAAAACTCAAAGATGATATAAAAGATAATGTAAAAGACATTATTAAAAGTAAATAAAATATTATTGAAAATAGTATGTTTATTAGATATAAAAGTATTATCAGAAAAGATGTAAGAAAAGATATTAATCAAATATATAAAAGTGTTATTGTAGAAATTAAAAAGATAATGTTGAAAAGAGTAAAGTTAATCGTAAAGTTAATCGTAAAGTTAATCGTAAAAATATTCTTATAGAAAGACTGAATAATAAATAATGAAAAAAAAATATGTAATAGTGTTTGAAATAATATATCTGATAATATAAAAAGAGATATTATAGGAAGTATATAAAGTAAATGTTAAAGAGATATTATTAAAAATGTTATAAAAGATATTATTAAAAATGTTATAAAAGATATAGGAAGAAATGCTATATTTATTAAATATAAATGTTCTTATAAAAATTATGAAAATGTATTGTAAAAGGTATTGTAAAAGGTATTGTAAAAGGTATTGTAAAAAAGAGATAATATATATAAAGATAGGAAAGAATTGTTGATAAAAAGATTACATTTATTAAATATAAAAGTGTTCTTATAGGAAATGTAAGGAAGAGATATAAAGTATGTTTATAGAAAGTGTAAGAGAAAATTGAAAGATGTGAAATATATTATTGAAAATAGAAAAGAAAGAGAAGATAAATATATTATTGAAAATAGAAAAGAAAGTTGAGAGATATAAAAATGCTCTTATAGGAAGTACCTTATATAACAACCCTCCCCACCTTTCTACTTTTAGAAACCCCCCACTTATAATTGGCGTGTATCGTAGTTCCGATTTTGTTACAAATTAAAATTCGGAAAGTATCATACAAACTAATCTTGTTACTCATAATCCGGAATGGGTAACAGAATTTAATTCATTTATTCCGGAATTATCATTTGTCAAACTTTTAAATCATTTGAAACATGGCACAAGTTGATGCTAATGCAGCTTCCGTAGCTGTAGAAAAACCGGTTGTTAAAGCCGTTGTTAATGAAATTAACACAAGTCTGAAACCTGAAATCATCGGTGTAGCTATTCATAAAATAGCTCGAATTGAACGTGATGGCCGAAAGTATTTCGCTATCAGTGCTCTGAATGTCGCAAATAACGAACCAGTTCGTTTGTCTGCAAGTGTTGATATGGTTGAAGTATTTAATCTTGACCATATCATTCGAGAGGGTAACTATAATACGGAAACTGAACGTCCGTTGTATCTGAAAGTCGAAGTCGTATATGTACCGAATGACGGTAATAAATACGGTTATGTAGACCGAGACGGCGGAGTTCACGAATATCGTAATGCCGGAAATTATATATTCCGGAATATCGTAGGTACTCTCGAAGGTCATATAATTCGAGAAGCTGAAGCTAACAAGTATGCACAGGCTTATCAAGCCAAAGGTCGTACCGAAGAAGCTAAAGTATACTTTCACGAGATGAAAGGTCGGAATTATATTCCGGGAGTTAGCGAAGATGATGATAACTTCTTCATAAAAATGCTCGCTCTTGTGAAGAACTCGTAAATAACTAAGAGGATAATGGTGTAAATGGCCATTATCCTCTTTTTAAAATTCCACTTTAAACATATTTTGAACACTTTTATTTATATAAATAATACCATTATCTACTATGAAAACTAATAAAGAATTTGTAAAAAGAATTATAGCAACAGTTCAATTAAAAACTTTAATAATACTTTTAAAAGTACAAGCATCAGCAAAATTAACAGATAAAGAAAAAGATGTTCAAAAAGAAGTAAATGAACTAATTCCAGAAATATATACTGATGAAGATTTGAAAGGAATTATATCGAAACTTTTATTAGAAAATAAAAGTCTAAATAAGATATTAATTCACACAACAAATTATTCAGTAATACATTTAAGTAAAATACTAACAAGATATACATTAGCTTCAATAGCTAATAAAAGATACAAAACTACAATAGTTATTCTATCAATAACTTTATTAGTTTCATTATTAGGTATTATATTTGTATTATTGTTTTAATTAACAGTGTTCGTAGGAGAGTTCTATTATTAATTTTAAAGTGTTTATGGATAAAAGTTATAATATCTTTAAAATAAAAAACTCTCCTATTATTTATAATCCTAATATATGTATCTTTAAATTTAATATTTGTATCTGAAGAATATTCGGAAGATAGACAATTAATTGTCATAGAAGTGACATTATTATTTCGATTGATTGTAAAATGAATATTAAATAAATGATTAACGAATCTCGGAAACTCTCTCGCCCTTGTGGCCATTATACAGTACGTCCAAACGTTACAACTGTCTTTGCAACTATCATATCTATATAATTTAAAATTATATTAACAATTATATTAATAATCGTATTTCCACTTAAATCTCAAATAATATCTTTACATACACTTTTACAGGAACTTTTACAATCATCTTTACAATCATATTTACATACACTTTCTAAATCATCTTCAAGTCCATCTCCAGAATCATCTCCAGAATCATCTCCAGAATCATCTCTAATCACATCTTCAACTTCATCTCGAAATGCATCATCTGGAGCATCTCCATTTTCCGTATTATTTTTAGTAATTTATTTACTATTAAATGTCATACTAATTTCAACTTTTCTATCCGAAGAATATTCGGAAGATGGACAATTAATTGTAATCTTATTTACATTATGTTTTCGAATAGTATTTCTAATAGTATTTCTAATAGTATTTCTAAAATTTTTTGTAAAAAGAGTTCCTAATGTTTCTTTTGCAGTAACTTTTGCAGTAATTCTAATATCAATTTGACCCGTATTTTGACCCCTTTCTTGTAGACTAATTATATTAATAATTATATTAATAATTATATTAATAATTATATAATTTATAAAAAATAAATTTCAATCTATTTTCCAAATAATTTTCAAAAAATTTTCATTGGAAAATGGCATTGTTATTCAAATAACAATAAGATTTCCTTATAGGATATGATAGTCAATCATTTGCAAAAGTTAACCACTTCGTATAACATTAAGACTATCAATTTTCATAACAATTATAATACCATTTACTATATGAATAAATCCAGATACACTATATCTCGACAAGATATAATTAGTATGATAACTGGTATACTAATAGGTTTAATAATTATATTAATAATTATATTACCAGCTATATCATAAGAATTTATAACAATTATAAGAAGAACATTTGTCCAACGTATTTTTCGAGAAGGTTTATGAAGAATATCATTAGAATTTCGATTAATTGAAATACTATTAAATATACTATTTGACAAATGAATGTCCACAAGTGTTATACAAAGTATTGTTAAGTTAACATTAGGAGGTCTTCTTGTATCATTAATTGTCATATTATTTGAATAAAGAATATAATTAGAATTTCGATTAATTGAAATACTATTAAACATACTATTTGTCCAACGTATTCTTCAAGTAACTATAAAATTAATAAAAGAAGTAATTTGTAGAATAGTTGGAGAACGAGTTAGTAAGATATTAAGTGGATAATTAATTTCGATAAGTAGAAAATAAATTTCAATATGAAGACTAAAATTTATTTTATTAGAAGATTGAAAAATAGTATTGATAATAAGTGGAGGAAGAATTGAGATAATAGTTTGAAAAATAGTTGGAAAATAAGTTGAATAAAGATTGATAATAAGTAGAGAAAAAAGATTAAAAAGATTAAAAAAGTTATTTTGAAATATAAGTGGAGGAAAAGTAGAAGAAAAATGAAGAAGAAAAATAATTGTAAAAATAATTGGATGAAAAGTAAATGAAGGTGTAAAAGGAGCTTAATATTCATCTTTTCTTTCATCTTTTTCTTCATCTTTTCATTATTTTCTTTTTTATTAAATATCTCGTTATCATTCATTATCTTTTCTTTCATTTTATTCATTATCTTTATATTAATCTTCTTCATCTTCTTCATTATCATTTTTTAATCATCTTTTCTTTATTTTCTTTATTTTCTTTTTAATCATTTTTTAATCATCTTTTCTTTATTTTCTTTTTAATCATTTAATTTATCTTCATCTTTATTTTCAATATCATCTTCTTCATCTTTATTTTCTATCATATTTTCTATCATATTTTCTATCATATTTTCTATCATATTTTCTATCATATTTTTTTTTCATCTTTTTAATCATTTTTAATATCATCTTTTAATTCTATATTTCTTTACATTTATCTTTATTCGTTTTATCATTTTCTTTTAATCTATTTTCTTTATCAACATAAAGATAATCTTCATTATTCATTTAATTATCTTCTTTAATATTATTTTCAAAAGGATTATCTTTATGTTGATTATTATCAATTTGTAGACTCTTTTGAATAATTTTTTGAATACTAATTGTCATACTATTTTCATTAGAATTTAAATTTTATTTAAAATAAATTAATATTAAACTTAAAACAAATTATCTTATGGAAGCTAATTAAATTATTATTATTGCAGTTATCACTTCAATTATACTTAGTATAATAGTAGGTTTTATTGTACTTACTATAATTAAACATAAATATCCAGCTATACTTACTAAAAAGATTTATTTTGAATCTTTATTTAATTATAATATTAATTTCACTCCTGAAGTTATATATTTTATAACTAATGCTCTTACAAATCCAGCTCTTTATAATATAAGTAATAGTGTCATATATAATATTCATAATAGAGTTGGTATATGGACAAATAATAATATAATCAATAGAGAATTTTATTGTTATTGTGATTTAAATGATGATATTAAAAAATGTTATAAAGATATTAATTCAAAACTTACAATGGCGGATAAATATCTTCTTGAACAATTTAAGAAATATATTACTAATAGATTAGAAGAATATAAAGATACTATTATTTATAAATCTAATATTACAATTAAAGATATATTAGATTCTTTAAATTAATATAAATACAATTACAATGAAAAATACAAAAATTATTATACCAAATGGTACAATATACAATATAAAATATATTATATTTAAAGAGTCAGAAGAAACTTTAAATATAACTACAACAGAAAATGAAACAATAACTTATAATCTTAATAATATAAATAGTGTAATAGCACATGACAATATATATATTAGATTTTTTAGACAATGATGATTTAGATTTTAAATATGATATTAAACCGGATGATTTAAAAATCAATTCTATAATTTTTGAAGATAGAGATTCATATTTAAATTTCTTGAATAATTTTATAAAACATGTAAATACTACTCGAAGAAATAATTCAAAGGAAGATATAGTAATATACTAAATATAAATATAATAACTAATAAATATAATATTATGGAAACTAATGAAACTATTGTTACAAAAACTTGTAAAATTTGTGGAGAGACTAAACCTATAACTTCTTTTACACTTAATTATGAAAAAGAAGATAAACATTCTGACATATGTAAAGTATGTTCAGAAGAGCGAAAAAAAAACAGAAATAGAGTTCCTATAATTCGCAATAGAGATGAGACATTATCTAAATATAAACCTCGCGAATTAATAGATTCATTAAAAGATATTGTTGATGAATTAAGAAATAGAGGATATATTGTTGAAGTAAGTTATTCATATAAAATAAAATTGTAGCTATGGCAGAGATTATAATAAATACGAAAGAAGTTATTAAGAGAAAATCGTATTATCCGGATTTTATAAATATTATTATAAATAGTAAAGAATTTATTATTCCAACATATAAAGAATCAGCAAGTGTTGATGATATTGATAATATACAATTTGATTGTAGTATAAATAGAGATATGTGTACTGCTGTAATAAGTTATATAGATAGTAATATTCAAACTTATTGTTATTTCAAAAAATATGATGAATTTTTAGATTTCAAAAGTGATATTGAAAATATACTATTAAATCATAGATTTCATATCAAAAGTATTATCCAATGTGAAACCAAACATTAAAATGTAATTATGGCTAATTTAAATATAAAATCTAATAATGATAAAACTATTGCAAAAATAAATTGTAAAGGTATCTTTATATTTAATACTACAGGGTGTAAAGAAAATTCTATATATTTAAATGAAAATGTAGATGTATATTATAATGATATAGATTTTATAAGAAATAATAAATATATAAATTCTATATCTAAAGATTTTGTTCTTATAATAGAAATTCATAAAACTAATGGATATATAATTCAATTAGTATTTACAGATGTAAATGATATAAATAAGGCATTTAATAATATTCGTAAAGCTATATACAATAACTCTACAAATATAACTGAAATTACTACAATTGATATTTTAATAAATAATTAAAATAATATGAAAATTATTAATATAATTAATATTCCTAATTATCCTAATTATAGTATTCACGGTAAGGAATGGGGACTTTTAAAAGTACATGTATCGGATTTATTACCAGATGATGAAATAGAATACAATGGTGAAGATAAATGTATTAGCATAGATTTTACTGAAATTTTAGATATAACATTTGATTTATATGATAATGATGTATCGGGTATTTATAATTATCGAATTATTATAAATGAAGAAAGTTTAGGTCTTGTTGAAATTACATTCGATAAGTATAGTCATTTTAATAGTGTGAAAATTGCTATATCAAATATGATAGATGAGGATGTTAATTTAACTGCTATTTATGAACAAAAAGAAAGAATACGTATAAACAAAAATAAGTTATGAGTAAATATCGAAATATATATCCAAAAATAGATATATTAGAGAATGATGTAGATATTAAATTTTCTATTTTTCCTTCATCTATTATATTAAATAATAAATTTCATGTATCTTATGTGTCTTTAGAAGCAAGTAAGATATATAAGATGTATTATACAGAAAATAATATAGTTCTTAAATATGAATATGACGACAATGATTATACAATAACTATTCAATTTGAAGATACAAAAGATTATGTGAACTGTGCGCTTTCTATTATTACATGTATTAGAAGTGTACGTGAACAAGTTTATATAACAGGAGAATGTAATGTTTATTAATATAATACTGTATCTGATACTAAAGTTGAAGATACAGTAATAACTCTCACTAATAATTTGCTAATAATTATTTTGACTTTGAAAAAATAATATTTATATTTACTCACTATTAAAAAAGACGCAGAAATGAAGATTAAATTTAGTCGTGGAAAAGCTACTGGAGAACTTGTTGGAATATAGAATATATATTTTACAGTAGATGATAAAGGTAATAAACAAAATATTACTAAAGTAGAATATGATAAAAAACATATATTTAATAATAAAGTGTTTCATAGAAGAATTAAACATGTTAGGACTTAACTTTCTTTCATAAAAGTTATTTGTTTTTAAGGTTAATTATTAAGCCAATAACATTTGTGATAAATCTTATTGGCATTATTTTATAAATTAATTTCATTGTTCATGATAAAATAGTCAGAGGTTTAGAATGGACAAAGTAGTAACATTTGTGATAAATCTTACTACTTATTTTAATCGCCGAAATGGTGGAATAGGTAGACACGTAGGACTTAAAATCCTATGACCATAAGAGGTCGTGCGGGTTCGATTCCCGCTTTCGGTACAAAAGATAATAATCTTTATTATAAAGATTATGTTTAAGATGATTATATTTTAGTTATAGGATGTGATATTAATTATATATTAATATTACATCCTTTTATTATGCAATTTAATAAACTTACAATTATGGACAATGTTGTTATTACAGAAGATTCAAAAAATTGTGTTCTTTCTATTGTATTTGAAAATGGAAATAAAATTACAATAGAAGATGATTATTTTGATATAACGGTCAATCCTTCTGCTATTAGAATAGCTTCTAATTCTAAATCTCTTTCTAAACTTATAGCAGAGATTAAAGAAAAAGTTACAGAAGATTTTGATGAGTTTGACTTTTATATTATTATAAATAGCATCCATATACGTAGTATTTCTGTTAATTATATTTAAACTATTAAAACTATGAAATCTAAAGTTATTCCAAAAGAACATTCTTGTAAGAAATGTATTCATATAAGAAGTCGTAAAACAAAAGTTGATAATAAAACTTATTATATTTGTAAGAGACTTGATAAATTAATTGTCGATAGTATTTTTGAAAATAATATTTGTGTATATCATAAAGATATAAATAAAATATAATGCCTAAAATTAATATTAGAGATTTGGATTCTTATTCTAATGAAATTCATGATTTTAATAAGGATAAGAAACATAAGAGAACTAATAAAGAATATATTAAAGAAGAAAACGATGATAGACGAAATAAAAATCGGAAGTTTAGTTATAACAAGTCGTAGTCGTTATGGTACAGTAATTAATATAAAAAATGAATACGGAATTGATAAAGTATTAGTCAGAATAGGTAGTAAAGAATATTGGATGTTTAAAGACCAAGTTCGACTTGCTACAAATTCTGTAGTTTTTAAGGTTTATTATAGTTTTAAATATTGTGATAAACTTATTGAAACTTCAGATGAAATAGCTATTGAAAAAGGTACTATATTATTTGATTCCAATTCTTATGATAATAAAACTCTAATAACTATTATATCAGATAAGATATGTAAAAAGATAAATCAAGTTGTCAAAATAACTAAAATATTAATATCTTAAATTATGGAATTTACTCTTAAACTTATACCGATAGAAACTATTGTAAAAAAGAATTATTATATTCTTATAGATAATAATCTTCTTAAAGTAGAAAATATAGATTATAAAGAAAAGAATGTAACTCTTTCTGATAATAATATATATCCTATTAAAGATATACGAAATAAAGTTGCAAAATTTCTTGGAGAATATGATAATCAAACTTATAGCATAATTCATGGAAATTTTGATTCTATAGCAGAGTTTCTAAAATCTAAAATAAATAATGAAGAAGGAGAAACTGATAAAACTTATTTAGATGCTCTTTTAGAAGGTGTAACAATTAAGATTCAAGGAGCTTTTGAAACTATATATACAAAAACAACACCTAATGAAGCTGTAGAGATAACAAATATTTCTATAATAGATGCTAATTCTCTTTATCATAAAGATGAAAGAATTGGTGTAGTTACTAAGTTTGATAAAAATACACATAAATTTACAATCAAACTTACAAAAGGTAATGTTATAACTTGTAATCGAGAAGACTTTACAAAAATTGGTGTAAACAATAAGAAAAGTATGCTTCGATGTGTATGTGATAAATGTGGAAAATAATTATGAATTATGAGAAACTGAATAATATACAAAGAGGTATAGTAAAAACAAGAAGTAATGATAAAGAAAATAGCGGCAGTAAACATACTGTCGCTATTCTTTATGATAATAAGTTTTATGCTAAATCAAATAAAAAACCTTACGAGTTTATTCCTATTAAAATAAATCAAGAAGATTTAAATAATGTTGATTATATATATTCTAATGGTATTACTAATAATCAACATAAACCTTGGACTATTAAGAAAAATAGTAAAAATGGTACGAGATTAGATATTACAATTAAATATTGGAGTATTGTTAAACCTCGTCAAAGAATAAAAGGTATTATAGAAGATGGTTATTTTATTCTTGATATAGATTATGTAAATACTATTAGTAAACTTTGTTATTTAAAATCACAAAATAAGATTGAAAATGCTAATAGAAAAGATAAGAAATTTTAATAAAGCTCTTAATAGTTTTACTGAATATCTTAGAGAAAATAATAATAATATATCTGCTTTTTTTACTAAGTTACCAATTAAGTTTCAATTTACTATAATAAATCATTTTTTAGTTACTAAACATAAAATGGGAATTGTTATTCTTCCAGATAGTTTTAGAATATATAAATATAATATCTATCCTTTTGATGAAACTTTTATGGAATTACTTGCTAAAGTAGATATTGAAGATATAAATGATACAACTTATGAAAATTCTATTATCGTTGCTTTTTCTATATTACATAAGGAAATTAACAGAGATAATAATCAATTAGAAAATCCTTTTTGATATATGAATGATACTGAAAAAAATAAATTAGATAATATTGTAAAAGCTAATACAAATGTAAATAATAAAAGTAATACAGCTATTAATGAAGTTAAAAATAGTAATATTAAACTTTATCCGAGTCAAGAAAGAGCTGTACAACAACTTGAAGATTGGTATAAAAGTAATGAACTGTTTTGTACTCTTGAAGGTTATGCTGGAACAGGTAAAACGTTTATCATGAAATATTTTATTGAAAATATTATTGATAAAACTTGGACAATTAGTGCTCCTACACATAAAGCTCTTCGAGTATTAGAAAATACAGTAAATCATAAAGGTAAAACTCTACATTCTCTTTTAGGATTAAAGCCCAATGTAGATTTAACTACTTTTGACCCAACTAATCCACAATATGACCAACTTTCTGATTTAAAAATTGTCAATTATAAAATAGTTCTACTTGATGAATGTTCTATGGTTAATACAGGTTTGTTTAATCGTATAACAAAAGTATGTGCTAATCATAAAATAAAAGTTTTATATATTGGTGATAGTTTACAGTTACCTCCTGTTAAAGAAAATATGTCACCAACTTTTGCTACAATTAAGAGAAAAGTAGTTTTAGATACTATTGTTAGACAAGAAGAAGGAAATCCTTTACTTGAATTGTTTAGTCTTATTAGATATGATATTCAACATCAAGGTAATACTTTTCTTAATTATATTATTAATAATAGAAGTAATATTATAAATGACAGAGGATATGAATTATTATATAGAGAAGATTTTAAATCTAAATGTATAGAAGAAATAGGTAGTGAATCTTTTATAGGTAATAATAAAAAGGGTATTCCGTCTAATACAGATTATATTCGTATATTAAGTTATACAAATAATAATGTACTTAATTGGAATCAATATGTTAGAAATAATCTATTAGGTGATAATCTTCCTGTAGTTTGTATGAATGATTTATTTACTTCATATAATACTATAATGAATGAGTTTTCAGAACCTATTATACTTAATTCAGAAGATTATATAATATATGAACTTATAGATTATATATCAGATGAGGGAATTAAAACTTTTGGAGTTAATCTACAATCTATGTATGATGAAAGGAAGACAGACCCTTTCTTAATTGTCGACCATACTGATTCAAGTTTTAATCTTTATAAACGTGTATTACAAACTTTATATATAAATGGTTTAAAACATATAGGAGGTGGTTGGAAAGCATATTATAATTTTAAGAATCGTTTTCTTACATTAGTTCCTGTTGTAATACATGATGCTTATGGTAATGAAAGAGTTATTAAAAAAGATATAGATTATGGATTTGGATTATCTGTACATAAATCACAGGGAAGTACATTTGATAATGTTGCTGTAGATTTGACAGATATTACTTGGTATCAAAGTCCGAAAGGATATAAAAAAGCATATGATATTAATATGAGAAATCGACTTATATATGTGGCTTTAAGTCGAGCAAGAAAAAAAGCTATATTAAAATATTAAAATAATATTATAATTATGTATTACGATGATGATGACTATAGAGATAGTCATATTAATAATGAAGATGAACATGTTCCAGATGCAGATGGTTGTTTAGGACAATTTCTTGCAATATGTTTTGTACTTATTTTAATTTATAGTCTTTTAGAATCTATACATGCTATTTAAAATATGATTAAAATTCTTCTTTATATTTGGCAGCTACCACAAAATATAGTTGCTCTTATATCAATAGGTATATTTAAAGCTAAATATGGTTATAAACTAAATAGTAAGAAAAATAGTATAAATATATATTTAACTAATAGTAATATAGGTGTTTCATTAGGTAATTATATAATTGTTAATAATAAACATAGTAAACTTACTATTAATCATGAGATAGGACATTGTAAACAAAGTATTTATTTAGGTTGGTTATATTTGATTATTATAGGTATTCCGTCAGCTATTAATAATCTTATAAACAGAATACCTTTTATTAAATATGACTATTATAGTTTCTATACAGAGGCTTGGGCTGATAAACTTGCTAATATAAAAAGAGACGATAAAGGAAATAGAATGGTATCATTTTAATCGAATTTTAAGGCACTTTTTAGGAACTTTCTATTCATTCCTAAACAATCCTCCACCTGTTGGAAAATAATTAAAATATGGGCAGAAAACAAGCCGAAAATCGAATGTCAGTAAGAGAACATTTGCTCGCCATTCATTGTTCATCGTGTAGGATGCACGGTATTATGGCTACAAGGGCAGGAAGTGTTCCGAAATCTATTTGCTTTATTGGTGCAGCTCCTTCTACACTTGATGTTAAAATTGGTAAACCGTTTACAGGTAGAAATAATATTTTACTTCGAGAAGCAATAACTCTTTATAAACTTGATGAATGGAGTTATTTGACATATCTTGTAAAATGTTATGGTACAGATAATGAAAAATTATATATTAAAAATTGTATACATTATCTTATAGAAGAGATTAAAGCTATTAATCCTTTAATTATAGTTCCGCTTGGTTCAACTGTTCTTAAAGCTCTTACTGAAAACAATAATATTATAATGAAGAATGAAGTTAATAAACCAAAAGCTTATGCAAATACTATAATGATACCTATTTATGATTGTGCTTATATTAATAAGAATAAATGTTATGAAGAGTATGATAAATCATTTGCTATAATTAGTGATATACTTGCGAAAAGAGATAGTAAATATAAAGAGTGGAGAGAAGTATCATTTTAAGACGATTAAATAGATACAAGTGTTACTTTACAAGCAAACAAATCTCGGAACACCTCCCTCCCTTGTGGCCAATTACCCGGAGAGCACTTGTTACAACTGTCTTTGCAACTGTCTTTACAACTGAAATTAAAAATCGTATTACAAATATAGTTAAAACTAATTATAATATGAACGATAAAGATATATTTAATATTAAAGAACTTATCAAATTTCTTGAAGATAATCGTACTAAAGAAAATGGTTATAAATTTCAAATAAGAGTTATTGTAAATAGAACTTTAAATGGAAAGTTTAAAGTTATCAATTTAACTCAAGATGGATTTGATAAAGTTTCTAACGCACTATATTCTTTAATTCAAAAGGATATAGAAGATGATTTAGAAGATTTAGTAAGTCTTGATTTAACTAAGAACAGATTATGACTGATAAAAAATATATTTATGACTTTGAAATTTATAAGAATTTTTGTGGTGTAACTTTTATACCAGAAGATGTTCCTCAACAACTTGTAGATACTTATGTAAATATCGATATACTTCGTATTGATGCTGAATATAAACTTAGTGAACATAATAAGAATGTAAGTTTCGAGGATGCTATTAAAGAAGATGAATATTCTATTTCTCTTCAAAATAGTATAGAAAAATATAAAGCTGATAAGAAGAAAATTCTTACAGCAATGGGTGCTAAACAATTCTATATTTGGAATAGTTTAAATGGTAAAGATTTTCATAATGATTTACTTTATATTCAAAACTTTTTTATTAGTCATAAAATTGTTACAGGATATAATAGTAATAATTATGATAAAATAATGCTTATACTTCTTCTTTATAATGCTAAATATGTTACTTCTGAAGGTTATCATTATAAAGAGAAAATGAATCTTACAGATTTTATGTTTAGACATAGCCAAAAATGTATTAATTTTGGTAATGGTTATCTTTATACATTAGGTATTAATAAAAGTTTTAATATACCTTTTACAAATTATGATATTCAAAAGATTCTATATCTTGATAAATCTTTTACGAGTTTAAAACAAGTTGCTATTATATTAAAATGGTATAGAATACAAGATTTACCTATTCATTATTTAGCTACTATCAATGAAGAAGATATAGAAACTATAATGGATTATAATATTAATGATGATTTAATTACGTTAACATTAAAAAGAACAGTTAAGGCTGAAATTGATTTAAGAGATGATATTACAAGTGAATTTGGAATTGATGTTCGTAATATGTCTCGAAGTTCTATTGGAAAAGCTATAACTACTAAATTATATAGTGATTTTACAGGTCTTGATAAAAAAGACTTTTATGATTTAAGAACTAATCGTAGAGTTATTTATCTTGAAGATGTAGTATCTGATATAATAAAGTTTAAAACTCCTACTTTACATAATCTTTTAGCAACTATTCTAAAATCTAAAATTGTAGTAGGTAGTACAAATAAGAAAGATAAATTTGCATATACTTTTAAATTTGGTGATAATCAATATACTATGGCACTTGGTGGATTACATAGTAAAGATACACCTGGAATATTAGTAGCTGATAATTGTATATTAAGAGATGCAGATGTTGCTTCATATTATCCTCGTGGAATTGTTAAGTTTCATATATCACCAGAACATTTACAAGAAGATGCATTTATAAATACAGTAAAATATACAGCTGATACACGAGTAGAGGCTAAACATAAAAGTAAAGATTATAAGAATAAAGCTAAGGAAATAAAATCTTTATTAGAAAATAAAAAAGTATCTAATAAAGATAGTGAAATATTATATAAAGAAATGGATAGATTAACTAAGGAATCTAAATCTTTAAAAACTAAAGCTGAAGGTCTTAAAATTGCTATTAATAGAATGTATGGTGCATTTCGTGATAGTAATGATTTTCTTTATGACCCATATTGTACTTATAGAACTACTATAAATCTTCAATTATGTCTTATTATGTTAATTGAAGAATTAGAACTTAATGGAATTAGTGTTGTATCTGCTAATACAGACGGTATAGTTTGTAAGATTCCTTATGAATTAGAGGATACCTATTATAATATATGTAATGCTTGGCAAGCTAAACTTGATTTTGAACTTGAATATACTGATTATGAACGATATTTAAGAAAAGATGTTAATGATTATATTGCTGTCAAAAAAGGTTTTGATGAAAATTTAAATAAACTTATTAATTCAGATGATTTTAATAATAAATCTGATAATGATAAAAAAGAGGCTTTAAAAGCTCTTGAAGATGATTATATAAAACGCAAAGGTTTCTTTATTGAAGATTTAGTTTTTAATAAAGGATATAATTCACCTGTTATTGCTAAAGCTCTTAATTTACAACTTATATATGGTATTCCTTATGAAGATACTATAATGAATCATATTAATAGTTCTAAATTTGCTATTTATGATTATTGTATAAGTCAGAAAAGTGATAGCAAATTTACTATTTATTATGAACATATTGTAGATGGACAAGTTGTTAGAGATAAACTTCAAAAATCTAATAGATTTTATATTAGTAATACAGGTACAGGAACTATTATAAAACAATGTTCTGACGGTGTAGATGATAATGGTAATTCAATAAATAAAGAATCTCGTATTATAGCTAAATATTCTATAGAACCTTTTAATAACTATATTTATAAAGATGATTATCATTTAAATTTTAGTTATTATAAACGTGAATGTAGTAAGGTTCTAAATGGTGAAAATAAAAAGAAAGAAGGTATTATAAAACGTCAACTTGATTTTGACTTATTTAGTAATGATAAACCTAATTTATTAGAAGGGGAATTTGAAACTATAACTCGTTCTAATAAAATTAGTAATAGACGAAAAGAAGATGTACGTAGAAGTATAGATGATTTTCAAGTTGATAATAGATTTTTATTAGAGAGTATAAATCAAAATGATACTCCTACTGTAATGAATACTTCTTTTAATGAAGATGATTCTGATGATTTACCTTTTTAATTAATAGCTATGCCTAATAATGAAACTATAATAGATAATAAAACTATTGAAGAACTTGAAGATTTATTTTGGGAATTAGTAGCAAATGGTTATTCTATAAAAAGTGATATAATTATCGCTATAAAAGATAAGATAGAATATCTAAAATATTTTAGTAAAGATGATAAGTAAAGATGAACGTCAAGCTGAATGTGTTTCTAAATGGAGAAATGCTAAAGGTAAAGGAACTTTAAATCTAACATTTAGATTTGGTAAAACTCGTGTAGCAGATATTATACTTACTAATTATATAAATAAAAATGGTAATAATAAAATTCTATTTTTAGTTCCTAATGATATAACTAAAAAGAATATTATAAAAAATACTAAATATGGTAGTAAGATAGAACTTTTAACTTCTAATCAATTTATTAATAAATGTCGAGATGTAAAAGATTATATAGATTATAATTTAGTAATTATAGATGAATGTCATAAGTTTCTTGATAATGAAATTTATGATTGTATTATTAAAATAAATACTAAATTTATTCTTTGTCTAACTGGTGTAAATATAACTTCTGAACAAAATAAAAAATTAGAAGCTATAGGTTGTCCTATAATAGATACTATAAATGAGAAAGAAGCTATAGAGAATAAATGGATAAGTGACTTTGTAGAATATAATTTAGCTGTTGAATTAAGTGATGATGATAAATTTAAATATGCTAAATATACAAATCTTATACATGAAACTCTTGATATATTTAAAGGAGTTTATAAAGGTGTTAATTCTGTATTTCATAAAAATGTTTTTGATTCTGATTTTGATTTAATTATTGCTTGTTTTGCTGGTAAGTATATTAAAGATGCTAATGGATTTAGAACTTTTGTAAAATCTACAATAATTCGTAAAATTGTTGCTGAATGTCAAGGTTGGAATACTGATTTAGATGTATCTTCAAATTATGGTAAGAAAATTAATCTTTATTGGAATCCAGATAATATATATGAACGAGCTAAAACATTTAAGCAAAATGTAAGTAATAGAAATAATATACTTATATTTAATAGACCTAAGATTGAAGCTGTTATGGATATTCTTAAAGCAAATCCTGTTCCAACTATATGCTTTAATGAATCTGTAGAAATGGCAGAAGAACTTGCTAATTATTATCCAAAAGATAGTATAGCTTATCATAATAATATTGAATCAAGATATATGTATGATAATGAGACAGGTGATATTATAAGAACCAAAAGTGGTGAACCTAAAAAGATTGGTAAAACTACTTTAAAAAAGATGGCTATAGAAGGTATGAGAGATGGTACATATAATAAATTATTTACTGTTAAATCTCTTAATGAAGGTCTTACTATAGAAAATATAGAACAAGTTATAACAACAGGTGGTTCATGTAATACTCAAACTCACGAAAATCGAATCGCACGAGGTAAGACATTTGATTATACAAATCCTAATAAAGTTTGTGTTATTATAAATATCTATATCGACGATTTCACAATAAAAGTGGGTGTAAATCAAGAAGATAATACAGATATACTAAAAGATGTTAAAAGTCGAGATAAACAAAAACTTATAGAAAGGCAATCTACTACTATACAAGCTCCTATTTGGGTGTCGAGTATAAGCGAAATATTCTACTAAAAAATCTAATGCAAATTTTGTTATTATGATTATTACTATTACATTTGACTATGAACAAGCAAGTAAATGCAATAACTAAAGCTAATGGTAGTAAAGATACTAATGAAGTAACTAAGTATTCTACTGAAGATGAAAGTACAATTCTAACTCTTGAACGTGCAAAAGGACTTGCTGAATATATTTCTAAAAATAATGCTTTTGCCGCTCAATTTGGAGAAAAAGATGAAAATGGTAACGTTACTATAAACGTTCCTGCAATAGTTACTTGTTTGATGCTTGGCTCTGAAATGGGTTTAAAACCTATGGAAGCTCTTCAGTTTGGAAGAATGTTAAATAGGTTATCTGTTATTAAAGTTCGTAAGGGTAAAACTCTCGGATTAGACCCTATTACCGCTATGCAAAATATTTATATTTGGGATAGTGGTAAAAATGAAATTATTTATACTGGAATTAATATTGTATTAAAAGTCCTTAATGAAAATAATATCGCTGTTGATGTTATAGAGGACGGAAATAAGATTCATTATTATTATCGACTTCTTAGAAACGGAAAGTTAGATGAAGAAGTAGAATTTGATGAACGTGATGAATTTTTAAATAATAAATATACAGTAGTTAATGACGGTAAATCTGCTGCTAAACTTAAAGCTGATGTAGATAATGGTAAAATAATGCTTCAAAGATTCTCAACAAAACGTGCTCTTGTTAAACTAACAAGGATAAATTCAAATGGTAAAGAATCTGTTGTAGCTATACCTTATACCCTTAGAGAAGCTATTGAAGCTGGTTATTATCCCGGAATTAATAGTTTTGGTGAAGAAGTAAAAGGTAAAGATAATTGGATAAGTCATACAGCAGCTATGCTCCGAAAAATGTCTATAATGATTGGAGCAAGAATTATAGCAAATGATAAACTTAATGGTATTTATGAAACTGACGAAATAGGTTCCGTTAAAGTTTATACAAATGCTGAAGCATCTAAATTTAAAGATGCTGTTGTAGAAAATGTTACAGCAGAAGATGTAACTGATGTTTCTGATAATATAGAAAATTCCACTAATAATGATAATTAAATTTATCAATCTATCATTAAATCAAATAACAAATAAAAACATTTTAAAATTATGAAAAAGTCAATTTTCAGCGCATCGAAACTTTCTAATCTGAACGTTGTTGCTAAAGGAACGAAAACTACTAATGACGCTCGTCCGGAAGTTGTTACTGGTCGTGCCATTAACAAATTCACAATGAATGCTTCGGCAGCAGCTCTTCTGGATGTAGATAATGGTGATAATGTAGTTATGTTCTATATTCCTGATGCAGAAAGTCTTGATGAAAAGTTCTTTATTGCTAAGGGTACCGCTAAGGATGCTAAACTTGCTTCGAGCAATAAGACTATTGGTGTTCCGAAAGTTCTTAACTTTAGTTATTCTTCTCTTTGGAGCCTTATGGTACAGGAGGATTTGGAAGCACAGCCGCTTGGTGAACGCGCTCTTGTAGAAAAAGGTATTATGGAATATGTTCCTACTCAAATGGGACGTGATAAGGGAGACGGTAAGAAAGAAATGTGTTATGCAAATCTTGTTCCTTATCAGCTTGCTTATGAAGTAGAATTGGTAGCTGATGAAAATGAAGTAGCTATTCCTGTAACTGTAGGTGATACTACTTATGAAAGGGTATTCGTTCTTAAGAATGTTATCAAACGTTATCCGGATGAAAAGAAGAAAGAAGCTATCAAAGACGAAGTTGTAGAAAATGAAGCTATTCCTGAATGGAAAAATGATGTAGAAAATCTTCTTTAATCTACTTTAATATCTATCATTAATCTATCATTTAAAAGAGTAGTAATTCTAATTGAATTACTACTCTTTTTCGTCACTTATAATAAGATGTATAAACAATGGCAACTAATGTAAAATCTAATTTAACAGTGGAGAATCAAGTTTCAAGTTCAATGATTACATTTGAAGATAAAAAGGTAGAACGTCGTCTTACTATGAAACCTGAACCGGCAATAGGAAATCTTTGTCGTGTTACTATAGATGATGTACGAATAGAGGAACATGAAACTCCTAAAATTAATCCCGAAACTCAGCAAGAATCTACTTTTGAATATGCTGGTTATTCTATTCCTACATTAGTTATTACTTTTAAGCAGATTCCTACTAATGAAGACCCGAAACCTCGTTATTATGAACATAAGTTTAAAGTTGTTCCTGTAATAAATAATAACGGTGCACCTATAGAACGTAAGTCTATAGTCGGACTTATTAAGATGCAATTTGACCAACTTCAGCATATTGTAAATAGTATGGTAGGAATACCTGGATTTACTGATGATGAAGCTGTTCCGGGAATTGATATAGAGGCTAATGTAGAAGTTAGAATTAAACAGTTCCGAGCTTTCTATACACATTTCCTTAATACTATTAAAGGTAATGATGAAAAACCTTATTATAAAGGTGTAGGATTTTATCTTAAACTTGTAGCTAATTATGGAACAAGAAAATATCTTGCTATTCCTAATTTCGTAGGTCGTGGATTTATTGAAAGAATACTTCCTAAAGTAAATCCTTCTATAGCTTTCGAACCTAATGAAACTGTAGTTTTAGCTAAAGATGTTTCTGCAAGTAAAACAGAAAAGGCTATAGCAAATGGTAGCGTTCCTATTGATAATGGTGGTATAGACCCCGAAGTTCAAAAGATTATAGATGGTTATAATTAATCTATAAAAATCATTATTAGTGGAGATAGTGGCGGTAGTAGAAATATTATCGCCACTATTCATATATACGAATTTCGGAACACCTCTCGCCCTTGTGGCCATTAAACTGTGCATCTAAAAATATTTCAAGATATTATGGATTTAAAACAATATATTATCGAAAACATTAATCAAGAACTTATATTTAGTAAATATCTTGGAATTAGTATTGAAGATATAAGAATTAGTATTATAGATAATTGTAAAATACTTAATTCTTATAGATATGAAAAAAGTCCTTCATTAAAATTTAAATATTATAACGATAAACTTATTGCAAGAGATTTTGGAGATAATAGATATAGTGGAGATATATTTGAAGTTGTAGGAAATATTATAAATAAAGATTGTAAAAGTAGACAAGGATTTATAGATATATGTAGTGATATTATTGTTACATGTACTAAAGATAATGCAGATATTGTAATAGCTAAAGAAAGAGAAGAAAAAGAACTATCTAAAAATAAAACTATAATTGAATATAATTCTCGTAAACCAAATCGTTTAAATTATATATTTTATGAACAGTTTGGAATTAATGAAGAATATTTTAATAAAAATGTGGAAGTTGTAGATAGTTATTATATTAACGGTCGTATGTCTCCATATAGATATACAGGTTGTGACCCTTGTTATGCTTATAGGGTTAATCCAAATAAGGTAAAATTATATTTTCCTTTTAGGACTAAAAAAGATGTAAGATTTATTACAAATAATCGAGTTCCTATAGAGAATATAGATAATATAAGAAAAACAGATTATACTATTATAATAAAATCTATAAAAGATAAGATTTTATTTGATAGAATTATTACTGAAAAGAATATTAGAAATATACAGATATTATCTGCTGCATCAGAAACAGTAAATATACCTAATGATATACATACAGTAATAAGTAAATATACTAATAAAGATAATATATACAGTTTATTCGATAATGATAGTGCTGGAATAAAAGGTATGATTCATTTAGAAGAAACTCTCGGAATACATCCTATATATTTTACATTAGGATATGATTCTAAAGACCCAACCGATATGGTTAAAAGATATGGATATAATAAAGTATACGAACAATTCGATTTAATAATTAAAAAGATATTAGAAGTATGAATAAAGAAACGAAAGGTGTACTTGGTGTATATCTTATAAATATTGATTCTAAAGGTAATGAATATAATCTTTATTCTGTAGATGAAAATTTATATAAATCTATAATAAAAGAAGCTGAAAGATGTTCTAATTCTTTTCATGTTGCTGCTTTTGTAGATAAATATAATATACGTCCACAGGATATAATTGTTCATGGAGAATCCGAAGTTTGGAATGCTCCAGATAAAATGAAAAGAGAATATAGAGAACAAACAGAAGCTCTTCTAAAAAGTATACTTCCTCGTCCAAAAAGTGTCAAAGATGAAATTAGAAATGTAGTTAGAAATAGTTATAAATGTTGGTGTGCAAAAGAACTTGGATTAGAAGACGTATGTGACCATAGAACAGCTTGGGAGAGTTGGCATTGTTTAATGAATAGGATTAATATGCCAAAATATTGTATAGTGGTTAAACAACCTGCCAATAAGAAAGAATCTAAATAAAATATTATGGAAACTACTGTTCTTTTTAAGAGAAATATTAATGGCAAAGTAATGTATTGGAAAGGCAGTGTAATATCTGCTGAAGGAAATGTTGAAAATTGTAGATTAAAATATACATACGGAGAATTAAATACAGATAATCCTATTGTTACTTATAGTGATAAAATTGAAGGTAAAAATATAGGTAAAAAGAATGAGACAACTCCTTATCAACAAGCTGCCAATGAACTTAAAAGTGTATATAATCGTCAAATTAAGAAAGGATATAAATCATTAGATACTATAATAAAAGAACAAAATATAGATATTAAAGATATTAATGATTTAAATTATCTTATAGGTCATTTAGAATCTATTCTTCCTAAATATAATACAGATGCTAATAATTGTGTAAAACCTATGAAGTGTCAAACTTTTAAAATTGACACATTTAATTATCCATGTATTATACAACCTAAAATTAATGGAGTTAGGGCTGTAATAATGTTAGAAGAATATACACCACAAGATTTATTTAGTTGTAAAGGTGTTTATATAAATGATAAGAGATATACTTCTGTAATTAAAACCAAAGAAGGTCTTGTTTATAATGTTCCACATATAGAACAATTATTTAATCATCTATATAGTCAATTTCCACAATATAAAGATATAGTATTTGATGGTGAATTGTATATTAAAGATGAAAAAGTTACAACTATTGGTGGTGCTGCTCGTAATACAAATAATCCTCTTAATGAACAACTTCTTTATGTAAATTTCGATTTAAGTATAGAAGATGTTAATAATGAAGATAGAGATAAACTAAGATTTAAAATTTGGGAAGATTATATTAATAAAAATACTTCAGCTTCTTATAATATTCAAGCTGGAAGAATACTTATAAATGAAGTATTAAATCAACATTATCTTTGGCATCGTTATAATGTTATTGTACTTAATAGTGATATAGCTAATAATGATATGGAATCTATAACTTATATGGAATGTGCTATATCAAATGGTTTTGAAGGTGCAGTAATACGAGATAAAAAAGCTGATTATTGTTTTGGACAAAGACCTAAAACAATGATGAAACTTAAAAAGTTTAAAGATTCTGAATTTGAAATTGTAGATATAGAATCAAAAGGAAATCCAAATGATAAAGTAGGATTTACTATAGTTTATACTTTATTAAATGATATAAACGATTTGATGTTTGAATGTAATGGAACTGGTACAGTAGAAGATAAACTTAATATTTTAAATAATAAAGATTATTATAAAGGTAAATTTGCTACTGTAAAGTTTTATGAACGTACTAAAAATGGAATACCTTTTCATGCTAATGTAATTGGTATAAGAGATTACGAATAATTTAATAAAAATGAAACTAATATGGCTGATATAAAATTAAAGAGTGTAGATAAGAATAGAATTGGTGAATATATAGGTGAATGCCGTAGTGTAATGGGAGGTGCAAAGTTATATCATTGGGATGTTACAGGTACAGCTTCTTATGCTCAACATATAGCTCTTGACCAATTTATAGAACAAATGAATGCTTCAGTTGATTCATTAGCTGAAACTTCAATAGCCTTATATGGAGATATAAATATTACTGTTCCTAAAACAGATAAACCTACTAATATAATAGATTATTTTAATAAATTTAGAATTTCAACTAAGAATATAAGAAATGTCTTAGTAGAAAATGTTCAAATTGCTATTGTAGATACTATTGATGAAGCTACATTACAAGTCCTATATAGACTTAAACGACTTAAATAAGTCCGATAATTAATACCGATTTTAAAGCCTTATAATCAATTATTTTATACGGATGAACATTTGTTCGTCTTGAAAATTATATTCGATTATAGGGCTTATTTATGGCCTTTACGGGCATTCTACGAACACGACTTGTATACACATCAAATCTCATTATCATTCGTAATTAATAATAAAATTAATTCTTTTAAAGATATGGAAGTAGTTAATGATTCTGTTGAATTAATTATCGAAGAAGGTCTTAAAAAAATAGAACTTATAGGTAAAGTATGTACTAAGAAAGAACATAACATTACAGAAAATAGTTATATTAATTTTGTAAAAAATCGAATAAAAGATGGTCACACTTCTATATTAGCTCATGAATTTGTATATTTTGATATAGGTGGTCTTGTAAGTGATATTATTTATAAACTTATTTATTATAATAGATATATACAAGTATCTAATGACGCAAGATATATAGCTGTATCATATAGAAGTTTATTAGATATGTTAATTAATAGCAAAAGAAATGATGTAAGAAAAAGTTTCATTAATGATTACCATTTAATGAATATTATTATTAATAAAATGTGGGATTGTACACCGGAATTAAAAAGTGTATTTAATATAGATTATTCTATGATAGATTATATTCCGGAAAGTTATACTAAATCTTATATAAATGATGCAGTAAAACGTGTTAATCCAAATATTATATTAATAAATGCTCCAGAAATATATGTTTCAACTTTTAAATTTATTACAAATAGGGCTATAGCAAATGAAATTATACGTCATAGTGAAATAGCTCCTATGCAAGAATCTACAAGATATATAAATTATAGCAAATCTGGTGATACAATTAAATTTATACCATCTTATAATATAAGTGATTATGTAAGAAGTAAAGAAACTTCTAATTCAATAATTACATTTAATGAAATAGAAACAGATGGTTATGTTACATGTGAACAATATTATAAAGATTCTATTGAAATTGGTATAAATCAACAATTTGCGAGAGATATATTACCACTCGGTTTAAAGACTGAATTATATATGACAGGAACTATGGATATGTGGGTTGGAGAATCTATCGAAAATAATATTAATGGAATTATTATAAAAGAAAATAAAGGTTTTATTCCTCAACGGAGTGCAAAATGTGCTCATCCACAAATTAAAAGATTATCCGATAAAGTATATACATTATTAAAAATAAATTATTCTAAATATTATGATTTCTAAAGCTGAATTTAAAGAGATTATTCGACAGGCTTTAAAAGATATTAAAGTTAGTGACAAAAATATAGAATTGTTCCTTAAAGATAATTCTAAAGTAACTTTGGAAGAAATTAAAGTTTGTAGTTCTATAACAGATATATTAGATAAACATATAAAAGTTTTATATAAAGATTTTGATGCAAGTCTATATAATGATACATTTGAAACTTTATATAATTATCATAAACATTTAGATGAAAATAAGAATTAAATTAATATGACAAGAGATGAAATAGAAAATAAAAGTCTTAATGAATTACTTGATATAATAAATAATAAATATGGTAAGACACGAGGAAATGATTTAGTAGCAAGAGAAGCATTTAGAATATGTTCTAAAAATATTGATTCTAATACTTCAAAAGCTATTAAATTAGAAGCTGCAAAACGTGTTTTATCTGGACAATTTGAAAGACAAGAAATAAATATAGAAAATGATAATATTCATTAATGGTAAAGCTGGTAGTGGAAAAGATACATTTGGTATCATGTTAGGACATGTATTACATTATATCACAAATCCTAATAAAGCTAATTATCATCCGAATATCAATAATTTTATGAATATTGTTGAAAGAATTGATAACGGAGATGATGTAAAATCTATATTTAATAGTATATATTTTACTGCTTTAGCAGAACCATTAAAAGATTCTGTAGCAGGTTTAATAGGTAGTGATTCTAAATATTTAAATATAGATTTATTTAAACGTTCAAAAAGTTGTTATAAAATTAATGGTAAAAATCTTACAATAAGAGAACTTCTTATTTATTTTGGGGATATTGTAAGAAAAGATAATCCTTATTTCTTTATAGATTCTTTATTAGGTAGGGTAGAAGTATATAAAGATATATTTAATAAAAATATTGCTATAGTTACAGATTTAAGACTTAAAGATGAATATAATAGAGTTAAAAATAGAAAAGATGTTATATTTATTAGAATTAATAGAAATATAAAAGATAATAATGAATCATTTAGAAAACATTGTACTGAAACAGATTTAGATGATTGTGTAGAATGGAATTATGTTATTGAAAATAATAGTACTTTTCAAAACTTATATGAATATGCTACAGAAGTAGCATATAATATTGTTGATTATATAAATAATAATTATGAAAGATAATGAATTAAAAACTATCGAAACTTATATCCCTCTTAAATATCATATTTATTTTGAAAATGATATTGAAAAAGATACAGTTCTATATGATAACGATTGTTATAAAACATCGTATTTTTTTGTTGAAAAATTAGATAATAAATATATTGTTGTAAAAGACTACATAAGTGGTAGTGTACAATATTTAATAAAAGACATTGGAGATTTGTCTGTAAAATGTCGTATCACTTCTTATAATGAAGTTAAAAGAAAATGTAGATTTATTGAACAAGAAGAAATTAAATTTAATAATAAAGATTAAGTTATGGGTAAAAATATATTTGATATAGAAAGAGAATACGAAGATATTCTTTCTATTATTGAGGATAATGAAGGAGAAATAACTCCGGAAATTACAGAAAAACTATCTATTAATGAAAGTGAACTTGAAGATAAACTTCGAAATTATAAACATATTATAGATAGATATAAATATGAAAAAGAATATGTAAAAGATGAACAAGAACGATTAAGAAATAAAATAGCAAGTAGAGAAAATACTATACGATTTCTTAAAAATAATATAGTAGAAACTCTTAAAATTTATGGTATAAAATCTAATACAAATTATAAACTTAAATATCCCGACTTTACAGTTTATACAAGAGATAGCAAAAGTATAGATTATGATGATAACAAATTAGAATTTGTTATTGATAAATTAGAAAATGAAGATTATAGTTATAATCAAACTGATATAATTAATAATCTAATTAATGTAGAATTTACTGTAGAAGTTCCAATTGTAGATTATAAATATTTTATTAATAAATGTAATGATAATAAATACGAAGTTAAAGATATTAAAAGGTCTTTAAATAAAACTTATGCAAAAGAACTTATAAAAAGTAGAGAAGAATGTGAAGATATAATTATCAATAAACGAGAAGAAGATGATGTAGAAGCTGTTTATGAAAATCTTTCTGAATATGAAGAAGTTATAGCTGATTTAAATATTACTGAAAATACATCAACAACTGCTATATTTAAATAAATTACAATTATGGATAATATTAATTATAATGAACAAAAAGGAACTTATAGCTTCTATAGTTTAAAAGAACTTCCTTGGCATGGTTTAGGAACTATTGTAGAAGAAGCTAAAACTCCTTCTGAAATATTAGAAATAGCTAATATGGATTATAGAGTTGAATTAGCTCCTTTATACGCAAGTTTTATTCCTAATGGAGCTGTTACTTGTGAAAAAGATTTAATAACTGGTGAATATAAAGGTTATTATAGAAGTGGAAATGAAAGTATCCCATACAGTATAAAGAAAAAGGGAGAACTTATTAAAACTAATTATGCAACATATCGTACAGATACTCTTGATATATTAGGTGTTGTCGGGAGTAGATATGAATGTGTACAAAATGATGTAGCAATAGATTTTATATTTAATGTATTACATAATCAAGATATTATTAATAAAAATGATATAATCATAGAAACAGCTGGTGTTTTAGGAAAAGGTGAAAGAATATTTGTAACAGCTAAACTTCCTGATTTTATTATAGCTAAAGATTTAATAAATAATTATATTCTATTTACAACAACCCATGATGGAAGCGGAAGTATAACGGCTTGTTTTACTGATATACGTGTTGTATGTAATAATACATTAAATATGGCATTAAGTGGTTGTACAAATAAGATGACATTTAAACATACAAGAAATGTAAATAAACGTTTAAATGAAGGTTCAAATCTTATGAGAAATGCTATTATATATAAAAACACACTTGTAGAAACATTAGAACCTCTTTCTAAAATAGAAGTAAAAGAGAGAGATGCTATTGAATTTATACAAGATTTATTTCTTAATGAAGAACAGGCAAATTATGTTAAATCAAAAGGTTCGTTCTTTAATATAAATAATGGTGATGAAATGATAGCTACAAAAACTTTAAATAAAATGAAAGATGCTATCACTTATATTGAAAGAGGAGCTGGTCAAGATTATAATTATGGAACAGCTCTTTGGTTATATAACGGAATTACTTCATACATAAACAATGGAATTAATTATAAATCTAATGAAGATAAATTTAATTCTATTATGGATGGTGTAGGAGCTAAACTAAATCAAAAATCTTATAATTTAATAACTTCAAGATATGCTGCATAAATTATGATAGATAGAGTTAATATATGTAGTGACGGATATATTGATTGTTATGATTTAGATAATTGTAAAGTTAGAGAATTAAGTGGAGATATTACACTTATTCATCAAATACTTAAAAATGTAGATATTTGTATTAATTATAGCCCTTCGAGTATTGAACCTAATTTTAGATTTACAAGGAATCCTAAATTCTATTTTATAGTTTCTAATACAGAAATAAATATAGAAATTCCTTATAAACATGTTATACGATTGTCTAAATTTATAAACAATGTAGATGTCATATCAGATAGTGTAGATTAAAATAACAATTAAAATATTTAAAATTATGGAAAAGCAAATTGTAAAAATTTATTCTGAAACTGGAAAAGTACCCGAATATAAAACTTCGGGTGCTTCCGGTTTTGATTTGTTTTCTACATTTACAAATAATAGTTGTCAAATTCTTACAATTGATGACATAGAAGAAATAGACGCTTTTTATGTAACAGGTAATAAAAATGATGCAGCTGAATTTATAACTGAAATTATTCCAAGTTTAGAGGAAAACGCTGCTTTACTTATTATGAATCCTCAAAGCTATATAATATCTATCAAATTGGCTATTGAAGATAAGTTGGAAGAAATTAATAAAAATATAGAGAAAAATGGAGGTACAACTTATGGAGTTCTTTCAGATTATATGTCTGATAATGATATTGAAGCCGTTAATATAATTCTTCCTTTTTCACATAATATAATACCAACCGGTTGTTATGTTCAAATTCCAGAGGGATATGAAATTCAAGTTAGACCTCGTAGTGGAATTGGAGCAAAAACTAATATGATAGCTCATTGGGGAACTATAGATAATGATTATAGAGGAAATATAGGAATCATTATAAATAATCCATCTCCTAATAGTTATATAATACTTCCAAATGAAAGGTTAGCACAAGGTGTATTTGCTAAAGTAGAACAATGTGAATTTAAAAAAGTTAAAAGTATTGAAGAATTAACTAAAACAGATAGAGGTGAAGGTGGATTCGGAAGTACTGGAAAATAATATTTAAATAAAAATAGGGATAATTATTGTGAAATAGTTATCCCTATTATTATAAATAATAACGAAAAAGAAGATAATAAATTTAATACAAATATCGGAACACCTCTCGCCCTTGTGGCCATTAAACAAATGTCTTTATAGTTAGCACACAATGTCATAAAGTAACAAATGAATTTAATATTGTATTTAATATTGTATTTAATACTGTATTTAATTTAAATGTAACTATTAGACTTATAGTGTTACATACTATGATGCACAGTATTATGGCCACAAGGGCGAGAGAGTTTCCGAAATTTGTTTTATAATTATTATAAATTCTAATGAAATTCGTATGACATTAAGTGCTGATTTAAATATTGATATAAATACTACAGATGAAACTTTAAATCGAAAACGATTTGAAATTGTTGTAAAACATATATTAAAAGATTATATAAAAGATGCAAATGTTAATGATATTATAATTGATTTTGAAGAACCTATACAAGTTGTATTACAAGGTTTTATTGATTATAATGATATTTATAAATTTAAATGTGATGTAGCAAATGCTTTTAATGTTTCATTACATGATAAATATATTCATAGTTCTTTTACTTTTGAAAATCTTTATTACTTGATAAAAGAGCGTGTATACATACCTTTTTATAATGCCTCTATTTGAGCCATAAACATGGTAAATTTCTATTATTTTTATTCGGCTGAACAAATGTATGTCCATTGAAAAATAATCGAAATTTAATAGCTTAAAATCATTATTAAAGTCGGCCGTAAAATGGCTTTTATAATAATAAAGGAGTTAGCAAATGTACTAACTCCTTTATTCCCCTTTTTTGCACTTGGTGCATCTATAAGTATAATATTATTTATATCATTAGTAGAATTTTATAAATTAAAAGGATTATACCATTTATACCAATTCATTGTAGCTTTAAGATTCTTACTCTTTTCTATTTGAGTTAATATAGGTATTAACTTCTTAACTGAAACAGATAATTTTGTCTGACCTTTATAAACACCTCTGTCATAAACTAAAGATTCATCATCTGTAAATACATCTGCCATAGCATATTTAACAACATTCATAGCATTAGTTATAACAGTTTCTCCAACAAAGAGTTTATCTTTCATTTGATTTATTGTACTATACCAACCATAAAGAGGTACAGGCTCAACAACTTCTTTATATAAAGCTGTAAGTGTATACATTGTTACAGTATAATAATAAGGTTCATCATCATCTTTTAACTTACCTAACATCATCGCAGCTACTGCGATAACAGCTATAGTAGATAAATGTTTAGCCCATTTAATAACACTTGCTTGTTCACCTTTGGTAAGAGAATTATAATATAATTTAGCATGTCGGAGAAGTTTATATTGATAATTAAACATCTCAAATAAACCTTTAAAAAATGCACGTGGGTCTTTAAATATATTTAGCTTAACAATATCACTATCTTGTTTAAACATTTTATAACCATAAGTAGCCCAATCGAAATTCGGTTTATATACAGGTACTTCCCACGTACCTAACATTTCATTAAATTGAGTTTTATTAAAACGACGTCCAAAATATCTTATAAAGTTAGGACGAATCCATTTTTTAAATTGCATGAATAAATCTCCAAATGCACTTTCTTGTAAAGCATTTTTATCAATCGATATTTTGTAGCGCCGATGGATACGAAAAGCTCTGAAAACCTCTGTTTCTCATAAAATCGG
>OJNI01000121.1_pt1 | contig 53600 bp, 47 predicted proteins | sample 1597441 | NCBI WGS metagenome assembly OJNI01 (sample SAMEA2452131, study PRJEB22498) | human gut metagenome | reverse complement strand
AGCCGGCCGATTTGTATATAAAAGAACTTTCACAAAGTTTTCAATACAAATTTATTGGATCTGCCGATTTTGTTGGTATCTCTTAAAATAGAGAAACCAATAGGATCGGCTTTTTTTGTTTTTTTAGAGCGGATATTCAGAATTCCTTAATGTAAACGACATGACTGTTGTTTATCCTAATGGAATAATTGATATTATTCTGTGGGAAAACGGAAATGTGGACAAGAAAAATATTCAAAGATTCTTACCGGCTTTTTAAAAGACGGCGAGTCTGAAACAATCAGTCTAAACCCGGAGAAAGTATTGTCGGACATTATTCAGCAAGCAAAAAAACACTTTCTTCTAATTTTGATGACTAAAAAATATAAGAATGCATTACCATAGGAGCGGCAATCGGATTTCTGATCATAATTTTTCAGCATGGAAAACTGTGCGTTGGATTCCTATGAAAACAAGATTTTAAATATCAGGAGGTAAAAAATTGAAAAGAAGAATCATTTCAATTTTCATGTCTGTTATTGTCCTCATCAACATAATTGTTCCGGTCTACGCTTCGGCAGCAGATGTCGCTGATAACAATTCGTCTGTCTATATAGGCAACGGTTATGTTGTTTATTATGATATTAAAAGCTCATGGGGCAATAATCAGAATATTGAAATAAAAATCAAAAATATAGGTTCAGAAACTATATCAAACTGGGCTTTGAAATACGACGCTCATGGAGAGATAAGCGGACTTTGGAACGGCATTGCTTACAGCAGCGAAACTCAGTATATTATAAAAAACGCAGGATATAATTATGAAATTCAGCCCGATCAGGAAGTGAATTTCGGTTACTGTGTGACAGGAGAAGGTCTTGAAATTCCAAAAGCTTTTGAAATCTGTTCACAAAGAACCAATAAAGCAGAAAATGAATATATTGTTTCGCTGAATGTTACCAACGATTGGGGTAACGGTTTTACCGGTGAAATAAAAATACAAAATCTCTCAGCCGAACCAATCCCCAGACTTTTGGCGTGCCTGATTCTGAGTATATATTTGAAGTTGACGTTCCGTCAGTTGTCGTAAACTTTTCAAATATTGATACCGATACAAATCCTTTCGAGATATCGGTTAAAATGAAAGCCGCAGGAAATATTCTGTCAAATCTTGATGTAAGAGAAAGCCTTTACTCAAATGCAATGACAAATGATGCAACTTTAGGAATTTGTCCTGAATTTATTTACGATGAGGGTTGCAAAATTGAAGAAGCTGTGATACAATTTAAAATAGATGACGAGAATGCAGTTGAAGCAGATACAAAAAAGGCTGAAGATCCTGAGTTCTATACACTGTTTCCATTGCTTATTTCAGTGTTAGAATTAGGCAATCAAGGCATATCTACTGCTTTTTCATGTATATCGGACCTTTTCAGTAACACGGTCAAAACTTGTAATTAATGAAATAAGAAGATTATTGAACTTAGAGGAGGATTTTTTTGATAGATGGCAATAATGAGTTAGAAAATCATATTTACTATGTTTGCTTAATAAATGTTATTTTATTTCTGATTGGCGTATTTGCGGCTTATGGTGTTTATTATGAATATTTGTATGAAGGGATATTCACTAACGGTATATCTGATTTCAAAAGATTGATAATATTTAATTTTATATGCTATCTTTTGGTTGTGTATAATGCCGCAGTCATTATAATGGCTATGGGTGAGGGCCTTTTGCTAAGTGCAAGATATAGGAAATTTAATAAGTCAAAAAAATTAGGCTTGAAAATTATTACATCAGCCGTAATAAACCATGATAAAGATTTTTTGTTAAAAAATCGGATACGGATATTAGTTTTTATTTGTTTGCTTATAGGAGTAGGTGCAGGTATAAATAAAATATTTGAGATCAGCAATATGACAGTATTTGAACAGTTGTCTCTGATATCCGAAATAAATGACGATATAGAATATGATGATCCGATAAGTATTGAAACCGACAGCATTGAGTTATACGATAATCGAAATATTTGGGTAGAAAACAGTGATGGTGTTAATGTAAAACGATCACTAAAATCAAGTCAGGTCGAAACGATCAAGGGCGACAACGGATTTCAAAAAGAAATTCCAGTTGAACGGCATTTTCGAATCTCATATTATAAAAGATCAGGTTATGTAAAAGAAGTTCTGGATATAACGGATACCTCCGATTACAATTTGTCACTTAGTTCTCCATCATATTCATATTTTATAAAACAAAATATTGAAATAAGATTAAGCGTCAATGAAAACAATACAATACTTGTAGAGCGTTCTGGTATTGCAGTGTATGATGATTTAGATCCGAACAGCGTAGAATTAGCTGAGATGGAAAAGAAAATATATTGGTACATTACCTGTGACGGCGAGTTCTATAAGCGCAGTTTAGCTATTCGGTCAAACTGGACAAATATTCTAACTTTTGCTCCTGCCGGAGATTACGCTGTCACTCTTGTTTTGGATAATGACGAAGAAATCGAAGATCAAGCCCCTATCAGCAATACTATTTTATATTCTAAGAGGAGTAAGAATAGTAATTCTGAAGAGTATGAGAGTGTACCACTGGAAAAAGATGATTGATTATTTTAGGGGAAAAAACAATGACCCAATTCACAAAATCATTTATATGGAGATTTATACTAGATATAATTCTACTTGGAATTTTCGTAAGACTTTTGCAGAACATTATCTTGGCGATTTTGTCAAGAAGTATGGAGACTTATTCAACACCGTTCCTTATTATTGAAGCAGTTGTCGTATCGGCAATCAGTATGTTGTTTATCTGCTTTCTCACATACTGGAATATCGGCGTTATTTCAAAGAAAGGTTGTTATGACTATCCGAATGATTCGGATAAATGGTTCAGAAATTTTGCAATTATTAATATCTGACAGACGATGGGTTGAATGTCAAAGCACTACATATTTCATGCAATACTTAGCCTTGTTGGCTGCAGAGGGGCAAGAGCATATGACAATAGCATTAGAAGAAGTGGCTCCAATATTTAAAGATGTAAAATGGGATTTTATTAGATACAGTACTGATAATGATGTACTCAAAGGAACAGATTACATATCAGATCCACATTTACAAATTAGTTATTACGTTATATCAAGGGGATGATAATTTTGATAAAGGTATATAATTATTTTAAAATTCTTGCACTTGACATAACGATATACTTGTTAAGTATTTTGTTTGCTCTTATGTATAGATATGTATTTTCAAAGGTGTTAGATACTCTTAGCGGTTCAACGTGGGCAAGTGGAATTGCTTTGTTTTTTATAATCAACACACTTACGTTTCTATGTATCGTTATTTTGCCAACATTGTTTTATATAAAAAAGGATAAATTTGATATTATCAGTTTACTTATGACAGCAGTGATATTATTTTTATTATTCTCTATGTATACGCCACCATTTTTATATCTGTTTGTGTTTACCGACTCGATAACGGGTTTCTTGTTTAATGTTTTACAGATGTCTAAGCTAAAATCTTCGATTTTGATATCATTTCAATATTCGATAATAATTTTTCTTACAGCCAAAATTTATAGAGTAAAAGCAACATAAGCTATATTATTATATGACAGTACATTATACTAATAAATTGACAATTGAAAGTATTGCGATCAAATGGGAAAGCAAAACAGCTAAAAGTAATTAGAATAATAAATTATAGGAGGATAACAATGGATATTACAAAAAGATTTTCAGTTTTATTGATTACTGCAATAACGGCAGTGTCATTGGTTTCTTGTGGACAGGCTACAAGCTCTAACGTTAGTTCGGATTCTGAAGTCAGCTCAGTTACAAATGCCAAAGCTTCGGCATGGGATAGTTTAAACGACGCCCAGCGAGCATATTATAAGGGGTTGGAAGATAAAGGACAGACAATCACAGAGAACGGATATGTTTATGTTGACGCTAAGGGATATGTTGATGAGTGGGGCAAGGAATATGGTGATGAAGGAATCGTTATTACAAGCTATTTTGGTACTGAAACCATTGTTAATGTACCTATAGAAATAGATGATAAGACGGTTGTAGGGCACACCATTGACGCCTTCAGAAAGATCAGTAAAGAAGGTAATAAATTTGATATGACTTTTGATATCAAAGAATTATATTACCCTGAGAATTTTCCTGAAATCACTGCTGGAATATTTTCGCTATGTGAATCACTCGAAAAAATACAAATGCCTAAATCACAAACAACAATACCATTCGCTTGTTTTAAACATTGCACTAGCTTAAAGGAATTTACCTGTCCCGACGGAGTAACTGTCATTAAACAAGATTCTTTTAGCAGCTGTGAGAATATGGCATCAATAACATTTAACGACGGATTGAAAACTATCGAGGATGACGCATTTGTAAGTTGCAAAAGCTTGGAAAAGCTTGATTTCCCCGACTCGCTGGAATCAATAGGAATACAGTCTTTCCAAGGCTGTACAGGTCTTAAAGAAATAAATATCCCGTCAAAGATAGACACTATACCTAAAAGAGCATTTTTCGCCTGCAAGGCTTTGGAGGCTCTTGTTCTTCCGGACAATATAACTACGATAAACAGTGAGGCATTTGCACGTTGTAACAGCCTAAAGGAAATCTACATTCCTGAGTCGGTCAATGAAATAGCGGAAAACGCTTTTGATGAGTGTGATAGCTTGACGATAAAGGGAAAATCAGGATCGTATGCTGAGGAGTATGCAAAGGAAAACGATATTGATTTTGCGGCGGAGTAATGAACGTATAAATAGGTTTAATTGATAACACCGTGTAGATTATATATTAACTAGTACATTTGATAGTTTTGTATTGTCAGATATACATAGTCGGAGGATAATAATGGATATTACAAAGAGGTTTTCAGTTTTATTGATTACTGCAATAACGGCAGTATCATTGGTTTCTTGTGGAAAGACTACAAAACCTGAAGCTAGTTCGGATTCTGAAGTTAGCTCAGTTATAAATGTCAAAGCTTCGGCATGGGATAGTTTAAATGACGCCCAGCAAGCATATTATAAGGGGTTGGAAGATATCTGTTAGACAAGAGCTTTTTTACATGATGGAATTGAGGTGACATAATTATGGCTAACAAGGCATTATTTTGGTATAACTACAAAAGATTTGTTGACGAAGGCACCATTAAGCCGCTGTCTCCAAAGACATTTGCATTGTCAGGATTAATAACGGTTTGTGGTCTTGTGCTTAGTCTAACAATTTATTGTTTGGTATTTCCTGATAGTTTTGTTGGAGAGAATACACCTATTAAACTGTTTTTCTGTACATTGTTTTATATGCTTGGTACGCTTGCCATGATCGGCGGAGTGTACTTTGGTATATCGCTTGTTGTTACAAGGTTTATACCAACCAAAAGTAATAGACTTGTACTTAGATGCTTTATGTATGTAATTCAGATCGTGTTGTTTCTTCTTGTTTTTATAGGAGGTTTTGAAAATTATTTTTCGGTTTACGGTATTAGTTCTTATTCGGACGACATTAAAGCAATAAAAAGTGATTATGTAATGATGGTGAACTCTGCAAAGGATATGTTTTCAGATACTGAAACGCTTAAAGATGTACACTTCGATACTATGTCGTACTTATACTTTGAAAACCAAGGAAGAAATGCTGTGTATATTGATGCCGTTGACGATAACGATCGTTATACAAAACTTATGATTTCTCCCGGTGACAAATCAAAGATTGATTTCTCGGCGTTTTATGACGTAACTTATTATCCTAATACGATGACGATAAGTAGTTTAAATATTGTAGGAGAATATGACGCTACAGAAGAAGCCGAAAAAAAAGAGCAAAATGAAATTACGGAGTTATTAAATGAATTGCTTGACATGGATATAGAAATAACTCTTGAAGTAGATGAAAAAGGAACAGTATTTATTAATCGTCCGCATATACCTTATTATGATGATAAAGAAGATATTGGGGTTGTTCCTCTTGATCGTAGCATCAGTCTGTATGTAAAAAGAGATGGAGAATTTTATGGAAATTGGGACTTCTCAAAGAAAGAGTGGATTAATAAACTGACTTTCTTAAAAAGTAATAGAAAGTATGGAAATTATGAAATAATACTTGCTTTCGGATACAATGAAACAACAGGAGAATATACTCCCATTAGTAACACGATTGAATACACGGTTGAATAATAAGTAGGAAAAACAATGACACAATTCACAAAATCATTTCTATGGAGATTCATATTAGATATAATTCTTCTTGGAATTTTCGTAAGACTTTTGCAGAGCGTTATCTTGGCGATTTTGTCAAGAAGTATGGAAACTTATGATGATGTTGATTATGTATATGATAAATACGCATATAACAATATCAAACATATTAATGAGGAGATTTTGTAGGGAAAAATATGAAAGCTATTAAAACAATTTATAATAATTGCGGTTGGTTTTTGTTAGTGCTGATATTCGGAAATATATTATTGAATTTTTTTTGCTCCAAACTCATTGATTGGTCAAGAAAATATAAATTTAGTTTGTTTATTTTTGAAAATTAAAGCAATCTCAGCAATTGTACTAGCTTTTTTTATGATCATGTTTATGATAAAATCGGCTGTAACATTCTTTAATGAAAAAGGTTACGGTTTAGGTCATAAAATTGTTGGAGTCGTATTTTCGTGTTTTGTTTCAATATTGTGGATGAATTTTATATCTGTTCAGTCTCAGTATAGTACATACGGCATAAAAAATCTAATTGAAGAAATTTCTGTTGTGCAAAAAATAAGCAACGGAAGTGCTTTTAAGAAAACTATTAATTTAACCAAGCAAGATGATAATATTTCGGTTTATAAAAAAAAATCGAAAAAGTCTTCTTATCCATCACGATTTCAAGGTGTTCAGGCTACTCAATTGTATAATTTTTATGGAGTTTATGCGGATTCAGACAAATTAAAAGTATATAATGAAAGCATAAATACTCAACTAAGATTAAGTCTTAGTAAATCAGAGTTTGACTATTATAATGACTTGATAAAATCAGCTAATAACAATGATGAGTTTCAAATTGAGTTTTATACTGATAAAGATGGAAAGAATTTGGGATACATAGAATCAATTCAGTTGGTTGAGAAAAAAAATTCGCCGTCATATTCAGAAAATATATCTGTGAAAGAAAATTCTGATTTATATACTGTTACAAAGAGCGATAATTCAGAATTAGAAAATATATGTTGGCTTATAGTCAAGGACGGTGAAATTCAAAAAATTGTCGATGCAAGTGAAATAAACGAATTCAAATTGCGAAAGGATGTGCCGGAAGGAGTATATATAGTATTGTTGTGTACTGATTATGATTCTACCACACATTCATATACACAAGTAAGCAACGCTATTGAAATTATAATTTGATAACAGGAGAAAGACATGACCAAATTCACAAAATCATTCCTATGGCGGTTCATATTAGACATTATCTTATTGGGGACATTTGTTAGGTTTTGTCAAAATATCATTTTGACAATTACGTCAAGATTCATATCAACCTATTCGACACCGTTTCTTCTTATTGAAGCAGTTGTCGTATCGGCAATCAGTATGTTGTTTATCTGCTTTATTACCTATTGGAATATCAGCGTTATTTCAAACAAATGGAGAGCTATGAAGCTTTGAGGGGTTTATAAGTTTCATTGATAAGTGGATAGAGAAAATGACCAGATTGGTGATTGCGCGAAAAATGCAGGATAGTTGTAAATATGTTGAATTATCGATACTACGAAAAAGACCGAGTAAGATGTTCCGGTGGAACATTTTGCTCGGTCCGATTATTATTTGACTTGAATAGTTATTATGTTGTAATATCAGACCGGAGCCGCATATACTCCGTAGATCTCGGTATAATTAGAGGTAAATATGTGAAGCTGTCCCATATCATAAATGCTTACACGGTAGTTGCTGAAAGCTTGTGCAATGTCATCGTATGAGTAGAAAGCAACTCCTGACGACACCTCGCTTGCACTAATGCAAATATCCCAGCTATATGAGTACTTGTTTTCAAGGACCAGCATAGGAGCGCTGTCACCGCTGTAAACAATAGCAATTTTATAGCTATCGCTTATATACTTTAACCCGTCTGAAATCGTGAGATCTGACCAGACAGGTATGTCGCTTCCTATTTTATTTTGTAATAGTCACCAATCACATAACACTGTTATGTTTCAATATCATATAATATGCTGAAAATATAGTAAATGTATTGACATATCGGGCGTTATATGCTAAGATAACAGTGTTATGTGAAGTGGAAAGCGGGGTGCAGTAATGGGTGACGAACTTGAAACAAGGGAAAAGCTGTTGGAAAGTGCAATGACCGAGTTCTCTGAAAATGGTTATATGAAGGCTTCTCTGAGAAAAATATGCGCTGACGCAGGCGTGACGACCGGTGCGCTGTATTTCTTCTTTAAAAATAAAAATGACTTGTTCAAGGCTATTGTCGATGAGCCGCTGAAAGAGCTTTGCAGGCTTCTTACGGAGCATTATATGCAGGACGCTCAGGATATGGATAGCGATGACCCTGCGGTGCTGTCTGCTGAGTATCATATTGATACTCACACCGACCTTGACAAACTTGTTGATTATATGTATCTCCACTATGACGTTTTTATGCTGCTGCTCACGGGTGCGCAGGGGTCTGAGTATGAAAATACTGTGGATATGATCGTAGATATGACAGAACAGGGCTTTAGGATATCAGCGGAAAAAGCTGCCGCAAAAATGCCTAACTGCCACGTTGATGAGTATATGCTTCATTGGATAACCCATATAAGTGTTGACGCCTACACTCATTTGCTAACTCACGAGAGAGATGTGGAAAAGGCAAAGCTCCATATGCGCAGAGTAATGGAGTTTCTAATAAAAATATGGTTTACAATGATAGTCGAGGATTAGAAAATTGCCGCCTTCGGGCGGTAACTTTTAGAAACCTACATAACAATGTTATGTGTGAATTTTGTATCTCAAATGTCGATGAAATGTGCAGTTATGCACATTTTTATATAAAGTAAAGTTAGCTAAATCTAACTTGTAAATGGAGGAAATGATATGTATTTGGAGATCAGAGATGTGAAGAAAAGCTACGGCAGTGACGCCAGCTATATTCAGGTGCTAAAGGGTATCACCACAAGTCTAGAAAAAGGTCAGATGTGCGTTATTCAGGGTACGAGCGGCTCTGGTAAATCCACGCTCCTTAACTGCATAGGCGGCCTTGACACTATGGACAGTGGCTCTGTTAAGGTCGATGGTAAGGAAATTTTCGGTCTTAAACCTGATAAGCTTGCCGACTACAGAAAGGAAAATCTGGGCTTTATCTTTCAGTTTTATAACCTCGTTCCAAATCTGACAGTTGTGGAAAATATTCAGGTTTGTGAATATCTTTCAGATTCGCCACTGGATATGGAAGAGCTTCTCACAACGTTGGGACTTTCCGAACACAGAAACAAGTTTCCGTCACAGCTTTCAGGCGGTCAGCAGCAGAGATGTGCTATAGCAAGGGCACTTATAAAAAATCCAAAGCTACTTTTGTGCGACGAGCCTACAGGCGCTCTTGACTCCAAAACTTCAAGGGATATTCTCATTCTGTTGGAAAAAATCAATGCAAAATACGGCACAACAATGCTTATCGTTACTCACAACAACGCTATAAAAAATATGGTGCATAAGGTAATAATCGTTAAGGACGGACTTATCAAAAAGGATTATCTTAACAAAACACGCATACCTGCTGCAGAGCTGGAGGACTTGTAATGAACAGGGTACTCAGAAAAAGGCTCGGACGTGAGCTTAAAACAAATTTCGCACGTTATCTTGCGCTTGTATTGCTTATCGTAATGGGAATGTACATAATAGTTTCCGTGGTTGCAAGCGCAGACACTATTATCGACGGAACTGCCGAACATGGTAAGCAAAACAAGGTTGAGGACGGACAGTTCGGCGTTTTTATTCCTCTTACGGACGAGCAGGAAAAGGAAATAACAGACAAAGGAATTACTCTTGAACAGCATTTCAGCATTGACGTTACCGCGAAGGACGGCTCAAAGCTCCGTGTTTTCCGCAAAAGAAATGACATTGACCTTATCGAGCTTGACAGCGGAAGACTTGCTGAGAAAAAGGGCGAAGCGGTAGTCGAAAAGCGCTACAGCGAGGAACATTCTCTGTCAGTGGGCGATAAGCTTACAGCAGGCGGAGTTGAGTTTGAGATAGTTGGAATAGGAACTATACCTGACTATGACGCACCTTTTGAAAATTTCTCTGACACGGCTGTGTCAAGCAAGGGCTTCGGACTTCTTTTCGTAAGCGATGATCAGTACGACTATTTCAAAAATGACAGTGAACAGAAAGCCGAAGACCTCTGCTATGCTTACAGACTTAACGGCAAGGCAACAGATGACAAGCTTAAAGAAATGATCGAGGATTTTGACTTTGATTATAAAAAATTCACAGACAAGTATTATCTTGAAACTATCAAGGACGTCTTGAAACAGCGTGACGATTTTTCATATGGTATCGACAAGCTCTATGACGGCTCTCAGGCCCTTAAAGACGGTGTGAAAGACCTTTCTGAGGGAGCAGACGCTCTCTATGACGCAATGGGCGGACTTTACGAGGGTGCAAAGGCACTCCCAGAGGGTGCGAATGCTATCACGGCAGGAGTTAAAGCCGCATATGACGGCTCAAAAGACCTGTCAGAGGGTTCAAGATCTGCATTCAGCGGTGCAGAAAGCCTTGCAAATGGTATTGATAGCTTCAAAAAGCAGGCTGACGAGCTTCTTGACGAGGTGTTCACCATCGATCTTGACAACCTGACAATGTTTGTGAAAAAGGGCGATAACGTTCGTATAGCCGGTGCGGCAGGTGACGTTGTCATGAACAAATATGCAGGACTTGGTGTGGGTGTTATACTTATGGCACTTCTTACTTATGTTATCTCTGTTTTCGTCATTCATCAGATCCAGCGTGAAAGCAGTGTTATAGGTGCGCTTTATGCTCTTGGCGCAAAGAAAAAAGATCTTATCCGCCACTACGTAACATTGCCGACTGTAGTTGCATTTGTTGGCGGAATAATCGGTGCGGTCATAGGCTTCTCACCTGTGGGGATCGATTATCAGCTTCTCGACAGCTACGCATATTTCTCGCTCCCTGATTTTACCCCTGTTTATCCTTTGTATCTTATCATTTACAGCATTGTAATGCCTCCTGTTGTTTCGGTGATAGTTAATACCCTTGTAATAAACAAGCGGCTTTCTCAGACGGCTCTTTCACTTATCAGAAACGAGCAGAAAACAGGTCACTACAGCAGAGTGAAGATAAAGAGCAGGAATTTTATCCGCAGATTTCAGATACGCCAAATGCTTCGTGAAATGCGCACAGGCATAACAGTGCTTCTCAGTATGCTGTTTTCACTGTTCATTCTTATGCTTGGCGTTGATTGCTACTATCTCTGTGAGAACGTGAGAAAAGACACTATAAATGACACAAAATACGAGTATATGTACACTCTGAAATATCCGGAGGAAAGCGTTCCGGAGGGTGGCGAGGCTTGCTTTGTAAAAACGCTTTCAAAGGAACAGCTTGGCTATAACCTTGATGTCACCGTTATGGGTATGGACAGCGACAACAAGTATTATGATGTGAAAACACACAAGGGCAAGAGCTTTATAACAGTGAGTCAGTCAGTTGTGGAGCGTTATGGAGTGGCAAAGGGCGATAAGTTTATCCTGACAGACGATGCGACCTCAATGGATTACGCATTCACAGTGGAGGATATCTGCGACGAGCGTGGCGGACTTATGGTGTTCATGGATATTGACAGTATGCGTGAGCTTTTCGGTGAGAGTGACACTTACTACAACTGTTTGCTCTCAGACAAGAAACTTGACATTGACGAGGGCAGACTTTACAGCACAACAACAAAATCGGATATCGAGCGTTCAGCGGCAGTTTTCACGGATCTTATGATGTCAATGATAGTAATGCTTATTGCGGTTGCTGTAATAATTTTCTGCTCTGTGATGTTCCTTATGCTGAATGTTACAATAGAAAGGGCTTCCTTTGGAATATCCCTTGTGAAGGTGTTCGGCTATAAGACCAAGGACGTGAAAAAGCTTTACCTAAACGGAAACGCAATTATCATAACTTTGGGCGCACTTATCGAGATACCGCTTTCAAAGATGTTTATGGACAAGGTTTTCCCAGTGTTCATTCCAAACGTAACAAGCGGAATAAACCTTGCATTCCCTTGGTATGCTTACGTTATAATTTTCGCAGGAGTAATGGCAACATACTTTATCATCACCTCAATTCTTGTAAGAAAGCTTGGCAAGATAACCCCTGCCGAGGTGCTTAAAAACAGAGAATGATTTCTTAATACACAGAAAAACGTACAGAGCGTAATGATGTGACTCCCAAGTTGTTAGATTTTTGGTCTAACTTCTAAGGGTCGGATCATAAAGCTTTGTACGTTTTTGATTATGCCTAATTTGTATTATTGTCTATTTTGGTTATGATAACTGCGACAATGGTAAGGACAATATATCCTGCTGTGACTTCAAATGGAAATTTTATTATTGCAGTTTTGGGGATTATAAAAGGCAAGGTAGATATTGCACAGCATGGAGGAAAATAAAGCTTTGCTTTTCGGCAAATGACGAATATCACAGCCGAGGATAAAACTGCACCAAATGTCAGGGTAAGCCCAAGCTTTTCAGAGATAAAAAATCTTGCCATAACGCCTGCGAACGCAGCCACCGCCATGAAAGCAATTGCTGTGTATTTCCTTTTCATAAGCTTTGAGCCTTTGCCGCTAAGCTCGAAAAATGCAACTATAAGCGGCGGAGCGATAAAGAATATCTCGTGAAAATGCGCAGGCAATATGCAGATAACAAGCGCTGTGATGACTTGTTTTGCTCGTAGTTTTAGAAGCTCTTGGCTTGGTTCGATAGGTCTATATTCATACTTTTCATGCAGACCAAAGTATTCAAGAACTTTTTGAAAAACAAGTATAAATGCTGTCATGACCGCAACGGAAATGACGTAAACAAGGCTTTTTGTACCCATAAGTATCGGAAGTATGCAGGCTGAAATGGCAGGAACGAAGCTAGTTTTTGACAGTGTTATAACGCTCACTGCTACAAGAAGTCCCAAAGCTATACGAAGTATAAGTATCGCAGGGATAAACCGCACTATGCACACGCCTGCGACGGCGGCAGAAACTATAGCCGCAAAAAGCCGTGTTCGAGAGGTGTTCCACGATTGCACAGGCGCAATTAGCGCACCCATTGCCACCGCCGTTATCTCAGGAAAAATTATTTCCTTTTCCCCGAAGATCTCCGCCGAGCCGACCATTATTGCCACCACAGCAAGGGATATCCCCATAGCTATATTTTGATTTTTATTCATTGCTTCACCTTGATGTTTTTTTCTTTATTATAACATAAAGGGGAGCGGTTTTCAATCGGCAGTATCAAAAATACTCGTCTGACCGTCACTCACGTCAAATTCGTTTTCGTATGCGAAAATCTCCTCTGGGCTGTACATGACACCATGGCTTTTGCACTGAGATACAAAAATATCCATAAGTTTCTTATTGTTCGGACTATTGCAGATATAAGAATTTCCAAAGGTACGGATATATTTTTCTTTCATTCCCGGAAAATGCTCGTCAAGCTTCTTGTAAAAATACTCTCTGTCGCCCTCACGGAGAGTGACCCCGAAGCTAAAGCATATTATCCCCTTAACGCCTGCATCAAAGCACATATCCAATATGCGGCGTAAATTTTCTTCCGTATCGTTTATAAAAGGCAGAATAGGCGTGAGCCACACGACAGTTGGGATTTCACGCCGCTGAAACTCTTTCAGCACCTCGTATCGCCCTTGAGTGGTGCAAACATTCGGCTCTAGTATCCTGCAAAGCTTTTCGTCAGCCGTTGTAAGGGTCATTGCAATGACCGCCTTGCTCTTTTGGTTTATGCGCTGGATTATATCAATATCACGGAGAATTTTGTCAGACTTTGTGATAAGCGTGACACCAAAGCCGTATTTTTCTATTGCCATAAGGCTTTTCAGCGTGAGCTGTACTGTCATTTCAAGTGGCATATAAGGGTCGCACATTGCGCCCATGCCTATCATGCACCTGCGGCGTTTGCGTTTGAGGGCTTCTTCGAGAAGCTCCACGGCGTTTTCTTTTATTTCGATATCTTCAAAATCATGCTGCATATTATAGCATACCGAGCGGCTGTCGCAGTAAATACAGCCGTGCTGACAGCCACGATATAAATTCATGCCGTTTTTAAGCGAGAGTATACCTTTTGCTGTTGTGAAGTGCATAGCTTTTCCCTCCATGATTTATTACTAATATTATAGCACATATGTTCCACAAAGTCAAGGCTTGAAAATCGCCGTCAAAGGTGCTATAATGGATAAAAAGCCAGAAGGAGCGTTGAAAATGAGAAATATACCCACAGATATTTACATAGAAAACGGAGCGGTAAAAAATCACGGAAACGAGATAGCCGCACTTGGCAAGAAAGCCATGATAGTCACAGGCAGACATTCTTCTGCGGTGAATGGTTCTCTTGATGATGTCAAGGCAGTGCTTGAAAGTCAGGGCATTGGATATGTGATATATAATGATATTGAGGAAAACCCATCTGTGGAAACTGTTTACACAGCGGCAACGGCGGCGGTAAAATACGGCGTGGATATGTTCGTGGCAGTGGGCGGCGGTTCGCCAATGGACGCAAGCAAGGCGATATCAATGCTTGCTAAGAATGGGATAGTTTGCGAAAATGCCGAGTTTTCCGAAAGCGAGAGCGTTGTAAAAGCTGAGAAGTGTGAGCTTTCAGACAGCATTGCCAAGGTGGAGGAGCTTTTGTACACTCCTGCGAAACTACCTTTTTACCCTATAGTCTGTGTGCCTACCACCTGCGGAACAGGCTCGGAGGCTACACCTTATTCTATCCTGACTTCCCACATCAAGCAGACCAAGAAATCTATTGCCCGCAAAATATTCCCGTCACTTGCATTGGTGGACTACGGCTATCTTAAAACATCATCATATGGCGGTATGAAAAGCACCTGCGTTGACGCACTTGCTCACATGATAGAGTCACGGCTCAACACCAACGCAAATGCGTTCAGCCGTGCATATGCAGAGGAGGGCATGAAGCTTTGGGCAAGCTGTAAGGGCTGTCTTGAAACAGAGGAGAGATTTGCTCATATGACTGATGATGAGTTCTCAACTTTCATGCAGGCATCAGTGCTTGCAGGCATGGCTATAGCCTACACGGGCACAAGCATACCTCACGGTTTGAGCTATACTTTGACCTATGAAAATGGCATACCCCACGGCAAGGCAGTAGGCGTTTTTCTGTCAGGTTTTTTGAAAAATTACGGTGACAGCATCGAGGTGGAGTATGTTGTAAAACAGCTTCTTGACTTTGATGATCTTGACGCTTTCAGGAATTATATCAGGACGCTTTTTGGCAAGCTTGATATGTCAGAGGAGCTTTGGGAAAAGGACAGGAACGGAATACTTGCCAACCCTGCCAAGCTTAAAAATTATCCTTTTGAGCTTACGGCAGATGTGCTTGACGATTACGTTCGCTATTATAATTCATAAAAAAATGCTGTCAGGGCGGTGGCTCTGACAGCTTTTTCTTATTCGAGTATGTAATCTTTCACAAGGGGATAAATGGCTTTGTAGCCCTCCTCTTTAATGTGTACGCCTTCGTAGGTGTATTCTTTTTTTAGTCTGCCTTTTTCGTCTTTCAGGGGAGCGTTTACATCAATATACTTTGCATCCAGCTTGTGAGCAAGTTTTTTTACCTCTTCATTTGCAATGTCTATCTTTTCATTTGTTCGCACTCTAAGACAGCCTTTTGTTTCCTCGGTTGCCGCCTCGGGATTAACAGGATAATACGCCATGAGGTATATCTTCACATCCGGTACTCTCTTGATAGTTTCACGAAGAATGTACTCATAATTTTTCATGACCGTTGACATTTCTATCCGTGAGTCGCTCAAATCGTTAGTGCCGATGTTGATAAAAAGCTTAGCAGGTTCAAGGTCAAGTATGCATACGTCCATTACCTTTATAAGCTCGTCAGTGATAAAACCGCCGATACCACGATTATAAACAGTGACAGGCAGCTTATCATCAGCCGCAAACTGCTCGATAGGGAACATCTCCATAAGAGACGAGCCTGCAAAAAGCACGCTGCCTTTTTTTATATCTTTGTTCATTTTTTTGTAGCGTTCAACTTTGTATTCCTTTGTCCAAACTATTTCTTCGCTCATAAAGCTCACCTTTCTGATTTACATCTTCGCAAGTCTGTCTATCTCTGTAAGTTCAGCTTCTGTGAAGTCAAGGCGGTCAAGACAGCCTATGTTTTCCGTTATCTGCTCAGGACGGCTTGCGCCTATAAGCACAGTGGTGACAGCCTTGTTATGAAGCACCCATGAAAGTGCCATTTGTGAAAGGGTCTGTCCCCTTGAAGTAGCGATATCATTAAGCTTGTTGAGCTTTTCTATCATTTTGTCGTTAAGCTCATTGCCTATCCATGTTTCGCCTCTGCCTACCCTTGAATCTGCCGGTATGCCTTTGAGATATTTGCTTGTGAGAAAGCCCTGATACAGCGGTGAGAACACCGCAATGCCAAATCCCTCTGACAATGCCAGGCTATCAAGTTTATCGTCCTCTATCCAGCGGTTGAGTATGGAATATGAGGGCTGATTGATAATAAAAGGAGTTCTGAGTTCACGGAAAATTTTCAGCATTTCGGCTGTGTCGGCTCTGTTGTAATTTGATATGCCAACATATAGTGTTTTTCCCTGCCTTACTGCATTGTCAAGTGCAAGGGCAGTCTCTTCAAGAGGTGTTTCGGGATCTCTTACATGGTGATAGAAAATGTCAACATATTCAAGTCCCATTCTTTTGAGAGATTGGTCAAGGCTTGCCGTGAGATATTTTCTCGAGCCGTTTCTGTCACCGTATGGACCTGCCCACATTTCATAGCCTGCCTTGGTGGAAATGCACATCTCGTCACGGAACTCTCTCATGCCACGGTCGAGTATCCTGCCGAAGTTTTCCTCTGCCGAGCCGTTGTAGGGATTGCCATAGTTGTTTGCAAGGTCAAAATGTGTGATACCGCTGTTGAACGCAGTGTGTACCATTCTTTCCATGTTCTCAAAATTGTTTTTCAGGCTGAAATTCTGCCAAAAGCCCAAAGACAACGCAGAAAGCTTAAGCCCGCTTTTTCCACAGCGGTTGTATATCATTTTGTCATATCTTTTATCGTCAGGTATAAACATTTCAAAAAAACTCCTATATAATCGTATTAGTGCATAAATTATCCCACTTACTTTTATGATTATAGCATATTGTATTATCTATGTCAATGTGCTATAATTGAATAAGTTATATGATAAAAATATGTGTGTAATGCACAATAAATGGAAAGATAATAATATGAGGAATGATATGAACAGAAGAATTATCGCTGCTGTAAGTGCAGTAGTCATGACGGGAGCAATGCTCACAAGCTGTGCTAAAGAAACAGGGGAAAGCTCAAAAGCAGAGAGTAGTTCTGCCGAATCTCAGGCTGTGACAACAACGGCTGAACCTGTTGTAACTCTCCCTGCCACCACAAAACAGGTGATAAACTCTGAACCTGCTACTTATGAAAGCCTGAGTGCTGACAAGGCTGAAAAAGAACGTTTTAAGAAAAAGATACGATCAGAAAGTAAGATACCTGTTATAAGCGTCACGACTGCCCCTGACGATATGATAGCTTCAAGGGAGAAGTATACTTCCTGTGTGGTGGACGTTTTCAATTGTGATGAAAAATTGGAGATAAACGAAGCCTCAGCAGGCATAAAGGTAAGAGGGAATTCAAGCGCATATTACGGTGATGTTAGTCAGATCCTTGCAAACAAAGTGCCTTATAGGATAAAATTTGATAAAAAGACAAATATGCTTGGGCTTAATAACGGCGCAGAGTGCAAAAGCTGGGTGCTGTTGAAATCAGATTGGGATCTAATAAGAAACGATATCGCATTCCGTTTTGGCAGAACTATCATGGGTGACAGCAATTTCTGCTCAGACGGTCAGCTCGTTCACCTCTATGTGAACGAGGAGTTTCAAGGCGTTTATGAGCTTTGCGAACAGTGTCAGATAAATCCAAACAGAGTGGATATCTCCGAGCCTGCGGAGGGCTACACCGACACTGATATAGGCTATTATCTTGAGCTTGACAACTATGCAACAAGCGATGAGGATAACCATTATATAAGCATGGACTATGAAAATGCCACTGTCACCGACATAAACGGCGAAACAAGGCAGTTCGTTCCTGCGGAATATTCTATCAAGAATGACCTCTATTCGCAAAAACAGATAGACTTTATTGACAAGTATCTCAACAATCTGTTCAAGATAGTTTATGAAGCCTGCGAGAACGGCAAGTATTACAAATTTGATGAAAATTATGACCTTGTTGACTCTGATGTTACCACCGCTGAGGAAGCCGTTTCTAATGTTATGGATATAGACTCAGTGAGAGATATGTATATTCTTTATGAGATCGTACATGACTATGACTGTGGTGAGGGAAGCTTCTATATGTGCGTCGATCTTTCAAAGGACAGTAAATGTCCTAAGCTAAAATTCACTTCTCCTTGGGATTTTAACTGGGCATATAATGACAGCACTGAGAAATATTATGCTGGTGCTTTCACAGACAAGAATTTTGTGGCTAAAAACGGCGACCGTTCAAACCCATGGTTTATCGTTCTTTGCAAGCAGGATTGGTTTATGGACGCTGTCAAGGAAAAGTGGACAGAGATGAGCCAAGAAAAGCTTTTACAGGGCTGTATAAAAACAGAGCGTGAATATCTCAAAGAGTATGACGTCGACCTTAGAAAAGGCGAAGAGTGGGGTCCTGACTCTGCTGAGGATCTTTTCAATTGGATCGAAAACCGCATTTATTGGCTCAACAGTCAGTGGAAAATAAAGTCTGACGCAAGTAACAGCTCATCTTAAATGATAAATTTTATTCAATTAAGGCAATACCGCACAAAGATTGTGCGTCAGATGCGTAGTCAGATTTTTTGTCAGATTGCACAAAAATTCCGCAGGCATACTGCCGTATGTCAAGGGATTTTTGTGTGATATGACGGAAAATCTGCAAGCAGATGGCGTGCAAAGCCGTCAGGCGGGCTTTGTGCGGTGTTGCCTTAATAAATCAGGCTTGAAAAATGCTGTAAAATCGGTATAATAAGATAGTATCCCCATATTGAAAGGAGGAAATGTCTGCAACGCAGGCATAATAAAATATGACGGAAAAATTATTCAAGCTGAAAGAAAATCACACCGATGTTAAGACTGAGATAATGGCGGGCGTGACGACTTTCATGACAATGGCATATATCCTTGCCATAAACCCGAGCATTCTCGGCAGCACGGGCATGGATCCTACAGCCGTACTTCTTGCCACCTGTATCGCCTCTGTTATTGGAACAGTGTGCATGGGACTTATGGCAAATCTGCCTTTTGTGCTTTCCGCAGGCATGGGACTTAACGCTTACATGGCTTACACTGTTGTGGCAGGCTACGGCTATCCATGGCAGGTTGCACTGCTGGCGGTTTTTGTCGAGGGTATTGTATTTATCGTGCTCTCTCTTACAAACGTCAGAGAAGCCATTTTCAATGCAATACCTGTGGTGCTGAAAAAAGCGGTGTCCGTTGGCATCGGTCTTTACATTGCCTTTATCGGACTTCAGAATGCTGGACTTTGCGTTGACAGTTCAGCCACTCTTGTTACCATAACAGGCTTCCGCAAGAATTTCACAACTTCGGGCATATGTGCGCTTCTCACTATCGTGGGACTTTTCATCACTATTATCCTATATATCAAAAAAGTCCGTGGCTCTATTCTTATGGGTATAGTGGCAACATGGGTAATAGGCATGATATGTCAACTTGTAGGGCTGTATGTTCCTGACGCTGAAAGCGGCTATAATTCGCTTTTCCCTACAATGTCGCTTACGGATTTTTCAAAGCTTGGCGAAACATTTGGTCAGTGCTTTAAGGTAGATATGCACAGCATTGGTATCTTCAATTTTATAGTCGTGGTATTCTCCTTCCTGTTCGTTGACCTTTTCGACACTTTAGGCACTCTTATCGGCGTATGTTCAAAGGCAGATATGCTTGATGAAAAGGGCAGACTTCCGCAGATAAAGCCTGCGCTTCTTGCTGACGCCGTTGCCACAACAGCAGGCGCAGTTCTTGGTACTTCTACCACCACAACATTTGTTGAGTCCTCAGCAGGCGTTGCCGCAGGAGGCAGAACAGGTCTTACCTCTATCACAGCCGCAGTGCTGTTTGCACTGTCAATGTTCTTTGCACCTATCTTCACGGCTATACCATCCTTTGCAACAGCTCCTGCACTTATAGTAGTAGGCTTTTTGATGTTCAGCTCTATCACTGACATCAAGTTTGATGACGACAATTATACAAAGGCTATCCCAGCGTATCTTTGTATTCTCTCAATGCCTCTTTTCTACAGCATTTCAGAGGGCATCTCTCTTGGAATAATCTCATACGTTGTTATAAATCTTGTTTGCGGAAAGCGCAAGAATATCACACCGCTTATGTATGTGCTTGCAGTGCTTTTCGTGCTGAAATATGTATTCTTATAAGGAAAGCTTTCAAAGAACAGTTCTGATACTAGCCATGCTTTCCTGTTCATTCTGCTACAGAATGAGAATTAGCATAAAATGACAAAAAGCGGCAGCCGTTACCGACTGCCGCTTTTGTTATATGCTTTTTATTATCTCTCTGAGTTTTTCCGTAAGCACTGCCGCTGCCTTGTTGTGGGTCTTTTCAGTAGGGTGCCAGTTTGCCGCAAAGCCGTCATTTGCGCCGTCCTGCTCATGAAACATCATTGAGCTTATCTTGCTGTCAGCGTGGCTTTTAAGATATATCTTTATGCCCTCTTCAACAGCAGGGAATATCCTCTCGCCCATTATTCCAACAGTGCAGAGAATGTAAGCCTGCGGATTTTTCTCCCGAACGACCGCAAGAAAATCAGCATAAAGCTTTGAGAAAACAGCCTGCCTGTCCTTGTAGTCACGGCAGTAGCTGTCGTCGTTTGTGCCAAGGTTTATAACGATTATCTGCGGAACATATTTGCTGAAATCCCAAGGGATATCCTGCGGAGCAGTTCCTGCAAAATTGCCCCTTGAAAAGCCGTAGCTGCAATAGAACTGTGGAATTGTCTGTTCGCTGATAGGCTCGTCACCCTCAGTATAGCCTGATACTATGCCATAGCCGCTGGCTGAAAACATACTGTATTCAGCGTCAAGTGCCTTGGCAGTCTTGTAGGCGTAGGCTTTTGTAACGTCCTCTGTGGCGGTGGTGAACTGGTGGTTTTCGTCCTCATCATCAACACCATAGCCACAGGTTATAGAGTCGCCGATAAATTCTATTTTAAGCGGGTTTTCAGGCAAAGCCTCAGCACTGCCCTCGGCGAAAGCCTCAATGCCAACTGCTGACATTGGAGATTCCGAAAGCTTTATTATCTCCACCACCGACTTGGCACTTTCAGTGCGGTCTATTATCGTGATCTCTTTTTCTGCACAGTCGATCATCTCGTCAACTACTCTCTTGCCGTCAACATAAACGGCTATCCTTGCATAGTCGATAGAATTGTCGCCCACTGCGATATTGTCGCCTTTGAGCTTCAAAACAAGCTTTGTGCCGTCAAATGTGAATGACGCACCGCTTCCTGAAAGTCCGAGCCACATTACCTCGTCTTTGAAATATACTCTGCCTGTGAGCTTTGCATTTTTGTCGAGCTGTAATCTATCCATACTTTTTTCCTCTTTTTCATCTATGATCTTCTTTAGCTGACGCAAAAAGGCTGCGTGTCAGCTCCGTAACAATAAGAGTATAACACACAGCCATATTATTGTCAACTTATGCAAGGGAATTTACATCACCCTCACGCTTTTGCTTAACAAGCAGAGCAGCCACAGCAAAGAATGCCACTGCAAACAGCGCCTCGATACCAATGCAGATAAGATATTCCTTTGTGCTGAATACTCCACCGCTCATGCCGAAAAGCATATTGTTGGCTTTGGTGTACCAGTATGCAGGGAACAATCTTCCCACTGCAAGAACGCCTCCTGTGAGCAATTCCTGCGGCACGAAAACTCCGCAAAGAAAGCTCATGCCAAGACCGATTATGTTCGATATAGCAGTTATGCCGTTGTCGCTAAGGTCAAACTGCGCTATTATCATTGCTATGCCTGCGACGGCAATGATATATACAAAGCTGTTAAGGCAGGCAAGCCAGAATTTCACGTTGAGCGTTTTGCCCCAAATTATTGCGACTATCATAAACAAAAGCCATATGCTAAACACCAAGATACTTGCCCCAAGAGCCGTCTGTCTGCTGTAGTTTGCTGACGTCAGGCTTGAACACATTGTGCGTTCTCGAACGCCCTTTCTGTTTAGCGTCAGTATAACGGGGCAAAGGGTAACAATGAGCATGGAAAGCATAACGTATGCAAGATACTGAAAATAGTAGCCGAATATTGCCGGCATACCTGTTCCGCCCTTGTTGTTAAAATTTTTAAGCTCCGCCTTTACTTGCTGAGAAACTGCCGTTTGGGCAAGCTCCATAGCGTTTTCTGTGCTTTCACCCGCCGTCTTGTACGCCTTTACGCTTGAAAGATAGCCGTCAAGCCTGCTTTCAAAAAGCTGTCCGCCGTAGCTGGAGGGCATTTTGAAATTCTCAAAAAGTCCGTCAAAATCCCCTGCGTTTATCTTGTCGCCAAAGCCCTTGTTTATATACAGAACATAGTTGGCACGCTGATAATAAACGGCGTCGATGACCTCGTCTTCATCATCTGCAAGCTCCACCTTTTTGTTGCCGCTGAATATAAAGTCCTGCAAACGCTTGCTTTCAGCACTGTTGTCACGGTCAATGACGGATATGGACATTTTATAGTCCTCATAGTCATTGTTATCTTTTGCAGTATCCGCCATTATTACTGCTATGACCATAAATATGACGAGATATAATATAGCAGACGTAAGCCTTGTTTTGAGTATTTTCATAAAGGTCTTAAAGACTTGCATATTTACGCCTCCTTGTAAGAACATATCCACCAAGGGTGAACAGCACTGTGTATATCGCCATTGAAATTATCTTCACTGTGAACCGCCTGTAATCTTCGTAGAGATTAAGACAGTAAAAGCTGTCTGAGATAACTGCGGCAGGGTTTATTTCATTGAATATCGGGCAATGCTCTGCAACAGTGCCTTTCATGGTGTTTGACATAAGACCGCTGAAGAAACAGCAGGTCATTGATACCGCCAGGACTACAGACACTTTTACACCCTCTTTTATGCGGAAAGAGCCAACGAAAAATCCCATGGATATTCCCATTATTCCGCCTAGCACTGCGGCAAGGTAAACAAGGGGGAGCTTACTGCCGAAATCCACTTTAAGCACAAATCTCAGGAACGTCACCGATATCACCATGCATATCATTTCCACCACATGAAAAGCAAGGAGCGTTGCCGTTATGCTTGTAAGCTTGTTCACTGGAGAACAGCAACGTCTTGCGCCAAGTGCAGACAGGTCGCCCTGATTTTCCTGTGCCACGAACAGACCTGACATCGAGCCGAAAAGTGCCGTCATGGCAAGGAGATTATAGAAAAACTGTATCGTTATGTCAGGATTGCCGTGGAGAGGTATATCCTCATTTGGGCTTATCTTCTCGGAAAGGGAAGCTATGACCTTATCAAGCTTTTGCGGAGCGTTCTTTGCAGTGTCGGTTATTATCTTTTCCTGAGTTTTGTATTGCTGTATGAAAGTCTTTACAATGGTCTGCTGGATACCTGTTGAGCCAAACTCAAGGGAGAGGTCGGAAGCCTTTATAATGCCTTTTATATCCTCGCTTTTAAGCATTTTTTCTGCCTTGTCAATATCCGTATACGTCACCTTGAAAAGAGCCTCATCACCATCTGATATCTGTTCAAGCACCTGCTTAAGGATATCGTTTTCTTCTATATTTGTCACCGCAACAGGTATCGCATTGAATACAACATCTTTTTCGTATATTCCTGAAAACGCCATCTTAAAAAAGCAACCCAGTATTATAGGAAAGGCTATGAGCCAGAAGAGTATGGCTTTTTGACGCAGACAGCTTTTAAATTCGTATTTGAATATGTGTGAGAACATTCTATCACTCCTTATCCCTGAGAGCCTTGCCGGTTATTTCAAGGAAAACGTCATTGAGGGTAGGCTGCTCAGAATAAACGCTGCCGAAGCCCACCTGATTTTCCTGCAATATTTTCAGTATCTCAATAAGATTGTGCCGTCCCCCTGTACAGCGTGCAACGAGCTTGTTGTTGGCATAGGAAACATTATAAACGTGTTCCAAAGCTTCTATTTGTTCACGGACGTTTTCAGGAAGCTGGAGTATCTCGGCGGTGATAGTTTCGGTGTTTTTTATCATTCGTTTGAGTTCCTCTGTAGTACCCTCGGCTATTTTACTGCCCTTATCCATTATGGCGATACGGGTGCATATCTGCTCGACTTCTTCCATGTAGTGGGATGTGTAAATTATAGTCGCACCCTCACGGTTGAGCTGTAAAATGCCCTCCAGTATCTTGTTTCTTGATTGTGGGTCAACGGCAACTGTCGGCTCGTCGAGTATGATAAGCTCAGGCTTGTGTGCGATACCACAGGCAATGTTAAGTCGTCTGAGCAGACCCCCTGAAAGCTTTTTAGGGTGGAACTTCACAAAGTCCTCAAGCCCCACAAAAGCTATGGCATCGTCAACATATTTCTTTCGTATGGCTTTGTCGGTGATGTAAAGCCCACAAAAATAGTCAATGTTCTCATACACAGTCAGTTCGTCAAACACCGCAACATTCTGCATTATAACGCCAATACGCTTTTTTACCCCATAGTTCACAGGGGACATTTTTTCTCCGAATATCTCGATGTCGCCCTTATCGTATGCCAGCAGTGAGAGCAGGCAGTTTATCGTGGTGGTCTTGCCCGAACCGTTAGGACCGAGAAGTCCGAAGACCTCGCCTTTTTTTATTTCAAGATCAAAGTGGTCAAGAGCAATAAGCTCCTTGTATCTTTTTACCAGATTGTCTATTTTTACTACAGTTTCAGCCATAAGAAAAACCTCCCTTAGTTTGTATTATCATTATACAATACTATCCGCCAAAAAGCTAGTGAGCAAAGTCACATCTTCATGTGACAAATGTCATATTATAAAAAAGCAGAGCGGCTGGTGACCAACTCTGCTTTGCAGTTATTTAAGCTGTGCTGTAAATATCATCATGCCGTTTTCGGCTTTGCATGATATCTTGCTTTTGTGCGACCTGACTATTGCCTGTGCAATAGAAAGCCCAATGCCGTAGCCTCCTTTTTTCTCTCCCTTTGACCGAGAACGTGAGCTGTCGTCACGATAAAATCTGTCAAAAAGTTTTGTTAGGTCGCCTTGCGGTGGTTCTTTGCAGGTGTTTGAAACTTCAAGGTCTGTTTCCTTGCCATTATGAGAAATGAAAAGCTTTACGGCTATCTCGCCGCCCTCGTCAGCGTATTTTACTGCATTTTCCGTGAGGATAGAAACAAGCTGTCTTATCGCACCCTCGTCGCCGTGATAGGTAAGTCCGTTGGCAACATCAATGGTGAGTTTTTTGCCCTTTGTTTCCGCAAGGGTAGTAAAAGGCGAAGCAGCGTCATAAACAGCGTCAGAGATATTGAAATCAGCCATGGTAAGAGCAGGCTTTTCCTCCTCCATTTTTGCAAGGCTCAAAAGCTCTTTCAGCAGACCGTTCAGCCTTGTTATTTGATTTTTTATGCTCACCGTCCACTGGTTTGGCTCTGACACCATTTCAAGAACTTCCGTGTTTGCGGAGATTATGGCCAGCGGCGTTTTTATCTCGTGCCCTGCGTCGGTGATGAACCGCTTTTGTTTTTCAAAGCTTTCCACAACAGGTCTTATGGCACGCTTTGAGAAGATTATGATAAGCAGACATACAAGTATATATCCTGCCGCACCTATAGCGCACGACACCAGCAAAAAGCGATTTTTGGTGGCTCTGTCACTGCGGCAGTCCATGAAAACTATTATCTTGCCTTTGTCAGTGTCGCCTGTTTTGTAGCGGTAGTTTCCTGACGTGCCTGAAGTCTTGCCGCTGTCAAGAACGCTTTTGCCGTATTCTATAGCCTGCGAACTTGACACCGCCGCAACGTGTCCTGTATCTACCTTGGTTATTTCGCCATTGCTGTCGGCATATACAACAAAATACCGTGTCTGATACTTAGTTTCCTCGTTAAAGCCCCTGTGCTTATCAGGCTTTTTGCTCTCAGGGGGAGAGGCGCTGTCTGAATTATCCTGCGGCTTGTCATGCTTCATGCCCTTAGGGTCGAACTCAGGAAATCTGCCGTCATTTTCGATTATTATGTTCAGCAGATCGTCTGCATTCTTGTTTGTCTGATAGATGTTCACTCCATTTATGCCGCCTATTATGGCAAACTCTACGATAAGAAGGCACACAGCGGCGATAACAACGAATTTCCGCTGTAAACGCTTAATCATTATGCTTTTCCTCTAGTGTGTAGCCCACGCCCCTTGTGGCTTTTATCTCGATATCTGCACCGATAAGACCAAGCTTTTTACGCAGATATGATATGTACACCCACACTACGTTTATCTCAGCGTCAGAGTCATAGCCCCATATCTTTTCCATGAAACGCTCTGTGGAAATAAGCGTGCCGTGATTTAGCATAAGGGCTTCTATCATTTGAAACTCTTTGTTGCCAAGCTTCTGAGAGCCGTTAGGACCTGAAAGCTCAAAGCTCTGTCTGTTGAGAGAAACGTTTCCGAAAGTAAGGGTAGAGGGTGCAAACTCAGTGCGGCGGCGTGTCATTGCCCTTATTCTCGCAAGAAGCTCGCCCATTGCAAAGGGCTTTGTAAGATAATCGTCAGCACCCGAATCAAGTCCGGTTATCCTATCGTCAATATCAGACTTTGCAGTAAGCAGAAGAACAGGGGAGTCGATACCCTTTTCACGGAGTTTTGTAAGCACCTGTATGCCGTCCATACCAGGCATCATAATGTCAAGTATTATGCCGTCATAATCCTGTGCAATTGCATAGTTGTATGCGTCGATGCCGTTGTAAACAGCGTCCACAGAATAGTTTTTGTGTTTAAGCACTGCCGAAAGCGCATTTGCAAGCTCCACCTCGTCCTCAGCAAGAAGTAATCTCATTAAAATTCCTCCCTATAAGTCAGTATAATATCTTACGATATATGATAACCTATGAACTTTAAACTCACTTTAAATGTATTATACCATAAATATTCTTTTCGGGCAATAAAAATCTGCCCCCGAAAACCGAGGGCAGATAAAATGCTTTTGTTTTAGAATGCTGTCTTATAAATGCCGAGGATAGACTCAACTGTGCAAGGTCTTGGATTTCCGCCTGTGCATACGTCTGCAAATGCAGATTCACTCAAAGCCTGAAGATCCTCTTCCTTAACGCCTATCTCGTGGAGCTTCTCAGGGATTCCAACGTCCTTTGAAAGCTGCTTAACTGCGTTTACTGCGGCTGCTCTGTATTCAGCCTGGCTCATGCCTGTTGTGTCAACGCCCATTGCTTCTGCAATGTATTTGAACTTTTCGCCTGTGTATTCAGCGTTGTACTCCATTACATACGGAAGAAGTACAGCGTTTGCAATTCCGTGAGGTGTGTCATAGAATGCGCCAAGTGGGTGAGCCATGCCGTGAACAACGCCAAGTCCGACGTTTGAGAAGCCCATGCCTGCGATATACTGACCGAGAGCCATATCTTCTCTGCCCTGTGGATCATTCTCAACAGCCTTTCTCAGTGAACGTGAAATTATCTCTATTGCTTTAAGGTGCATCATGTCTGTAAGCTCCCATGCGCCAAGTGTTGTGTAGCCCTCGATAGCGTGTGTAAGAGCGTCCATACCTGTTGAAGCTGTAAGTCCCTTTGGCATTGATGACATCATCTTAGCGTCGATAACTGCAACAACCGGGATATCATGAGGGTCAACGCAAACGAACTTTCTCTTCTTCTCCTCGTCTGTGATAACATAGTTGATAGTTACCTCTGCGGCTGTGCCTGCTGTTGTAGGAACAGCGATTATAGGAACACTAGGATTCTTTGTGTCGATAGCGCCCTCAAGGGAAGTAACGTCAGCATACTCAGGGTTGTTTATGATGATACCGATAGCCTTTGCAGTGTCCATTGATGAGCCGCCGCCGATAGCGATAAGATAGTCAGCACCTGCTGCCTTGAAAGCTTCGATACCAGCCTTTACTACCTTTACAGTAGGGTTAGCCTTTACCTGAGAGAATATATCATAAGCAAGTCCTGCTTCCTCCAAAAGATCTGTAACGTTCTTTGCAACGTTAAATTTGATAAGGTCAGGGTCTGTTACAACAAGAGCCTTTTTAAAAGCTCTCTTCTTTGCCTCTGTAACTATCTCGCTGATCGAGCCTGCACCGAAATATGAAGTTTCATTAAGTATCATTCTGTTAGCCATTTGATTATTCCGCCTTTCAAAATATATGATCTCTGTTATCAAAGTTATATCTTTGATTATTGATATTATACAACTTTAATACCATAATTTCAATTATTTTTATGCAAAATATTAGTGGTGCATTATTGTGTAAAACAGCCAAAAACATAAATCATTTAATCTAAGGCACACTGTACAAGGCGTAACCTGTGAATGATACTTTTTTCTTGACAAATCGGCAAAAATGTGCTATAATTCTCAATTAGGAAAGTTACCTTGCGGAAAATTTCGCAAGGTGCTTTTGTGTTTTATAGGCTTTTTGTGAAAAATTACGATTTTCTTTCCTTTGATGGGAGAAAATATATTTATAATTTTTATTGTTTATAATTTTTGCGAAATATATTAAGCAAATCGTTACAGAAAGCATTCGCTTTGCTGTGTCTTGATAAATCGGAGGAGTATGTATGATTAGAGAAGATTTAAGAAATGTTGCTATTATTGCCCACGTTGACCACGGTAAGACTACCCTTGTAGACCAGATGCTCAAGCAGAGCGGTACTTTCAGAGAAAATCAGGCTGTAGAAGAAAGAGTCATGGATTCAAACGATATCGAGCGTGAGAGAGGAATCACTATCCTTGCAAAGAATACTTCTATCAAGTATAAGGACGTTAAGATAAACGTTATCGACACCCCGGGCCATGCTGATTTCGGTGGTGAGGTAGAGCGTGTTCTTAAAATGGTAAACGGTGTTATACTACTTGTGGACGCAGCCGAGGGTCCAATGCCACAGACAAGATTTGTGCTTCAGAAAGCACTTGAGCTTGGTCATAAAATAATCATCGTTATCAACAAGATAGACAGACCTGACGCTCGTCTTAACGAGGTAGGCGACGAAGTTCTCGAGCTTCTCATGGATCTTGACGCTACTGACGAGCAGCTTGACAGCCCTATCCTTTATTGCTCAGGCAGAGCAGGTACAGCTACTCATTCGCCAGATGAAGAGGGCAAGGATATGATACCTCTCTTTGATGAGATTCTCAGCTATATCCCTGCACCTGAGGTAGACACTGAGGGTCCAATGCAGTATCTTGTTTCCGCTATCGACTACAACGAGTATGTAGGAAGAATAGCTATCGGCCGTATCGAGCGTGGCGAAATGAAAGTTAATCAGGACGTTACGATCGGCGACTATCATCAGACTAAGAAGGAATATCGTGGCAAGATAGTTACAATGTATCAGATAGAGGGACTTAACAGAGTTCCATGCCAGAGTGCAAAGGCTGGCGATATCGTATGTATAAGCGGTATCGAGAACATCACTATCGGTGACACTATCTGCGACTTCGGCAACTTTGAGGCTGTTCCTTTTGTAAAGATATCCGAGCCTACAGTTGAAATGACATTCTCTGTAAATAATTCGCCATTCGCAGGCAGAGAGGGCAAGTTCGTAACGAGCCGTCACCTGAGAGACAGACTTTTCAAGGAGCTTCTTAAGGACGTTTCACTGAGAGTTTCTGAAACAGACAGCACAGACGCTTTCAAGGTCGCAGGCCGTGGCGAAATGCACCTTTCTATCCTTATCGAGAATATGCGTCGTGAGGGCTATGAGCTTGGCGTTTCAACACCGCACGTTCTGTTCAAGGAGATAGAGGGCAAGCTTTGCGAACCTATCGAAAGTCTTGTTATTGACGTTCCTGAGAACTGCGTAGGTTCTGTTATGGAGAAGATAGGTGCAAGAAAGGGCGAGCTTCAGGAAATGGCACCTGTTGGAAGCAGAATGAGACTTGAATTTCTTATCCCTGCAAGAGGACTTTTCGGCTATAAGAGCGAGTTCCTTACAGACACAAAGGGTGAGGGTATCATGAGCTCTGTATTCCATGACTACGAGCCATATAAGGGCGAGATACCAAAGAGAGCAACAGGCTCACTTGTTGCGTTTGAAACAGGCGAGGCTGTAACATACGGTCTTTACAACGCACAGGAGAGAGGCGAGCTGTTCATCACAGCAGGCACACCTGTATATGAGGGAATGATAGTTGGCGCTTCACCAAAGCAGGAAGACCTTGTTGTAAATGTCTGCAAGAAGAAGCACCTTACAAACACCCGTGCAAGCGGTTCTGATGACGCACTCAGACTTGTTCCGCCAAGAAATCTCAGCCTTGAGGATTCACTTGAATTCCTTGCTGACGATGAACTTCTTGAGGTAACACCAAAGAGCATAAGAATAAGAAAGCGTATTCTGAGCAACTCACAGAGAGCTAAGGAAAGAGCTAAAATGTAATAATAACAAAAAGAGGAGCGGTCATGCCGTCTCCTCTTTACTTTTTATGAAATTGTAGTGCTATTGTATGTTGGTGTAGTAGAAAATAGCAAGCTGTGTGCGGTCACGGAGGGAGAGCTTTTCCAGGATAGTGCTGATGTAATTTCGCACTGTGCCCTCACTGAGATAAAGCAGTGAGGCTATCTCCTTGTTGCTAAGCCCTTTTGCCACCTGTTCGATTATCTCCTGCTCTTTTTCGACTATGCCGTAGTGGTCAAAATCAAAACTGCTGTGATTGGTAAGAAGCTCAGGAAGCTTGCTTGCAACATCTGAGCCGAAAACTGTCTGCCCATTCATGACGGTTTCAAGGGCAGGGCATATGCTTTCAAAATCCTGCTTTAAAATATATCCCTTTGCTCCCATAAGCACAGCCTTTATAATGTATTCATCATCAGAAAATGTGGTAAGATAAAGTATCCTTGCGTCAGGGTACCCAGCAAGGATCTTTTCGCCGGCTTCAATGCCGCTCATGCCGTTCATGCGGATATCCATAAGCAGAACATCAGGCTTGAGAAGAGAATAAAGCTCTATGGCTTCCTCGCCACAGCTTCCCATGGCAAGAACTTTCACACTGCCTGTGCTTTCAAGAATGGTTTTCAGCGACACCGCCACAAGCTTGTCATCATCTATTATAACAATGTTCATGTCAAGACCTCCGTTCAGTCAGGTTTTGTTTCGGCACAGACAGAAAAATGCGGAATCCCTTGCTGCCCGATGTGATGTTTATGTTTCCATTTAAAGAAGCCGCACGCTCACGCATATTGGCAAGCCCTATGCCGCTTTCGTCTATCTTTTCGGGACAGCTTCCGTTGTCTGCGATACTAAGCTGATAAAGAGCAGGGTGTTCACGAATGATTATTTTTATGCTGTCGCCGTCGCTGTGCTTTGCAGTATTGGAAAGTGCTTCTTTTATAACGCCAATAAAGCAAAGCTTCACATCTCGTGACATTCTTTCGGAAAAGTCATAATCACAGCTTACTGCAAATCTGTCTTTAAGAGGTCTTATGCAGTCTTCAACAGCAGGCTTTAGTGCGATAGAATCGTCATGAAGATCATGAACGCTGCTTCGTATGCTCGTCATGGCGGTGTTCAGCGTGCCGCTCAGGTCGTTGATGGCTTCACCGACAGTTTCATCTTTGTTTATGACCGAAAGCGCACCAAGCTGTAAAATAGACCTTGTGAGCATATGTCCCACGTTATCGTGTATCTCCCTTGCAATGCGGTTACGCTCCTTCAGCGTTGCAAGATATATCTCGTAGTCTTGATTTCTCTGCATGGCTTTGTTTTTTTCTACAAGCTGGGTGGTAAGTTCTTTTGAATTGTCACGGGTATTTATGAGCAGCTTTGTCAGCTTTTCGTTCAGAACGCTGCGGCTTGAAATTGTGAAGCTTACCAAAAAAAGAGCGACAAGCGGGAAGATGTCTTTTCCCAGAGTGAATATATTTGCAAGTACGCCTATGAATGTTAAGACCATAGCAGGGTAAAATTTTGTACAGAAAGCATCGTAAAGCACCAAAGGGGCGAGTATCAAAGCTTCTTTACTGAAAATGCAAAGTGAGCTGTACGCAATAACTGAAATGTATGCAACGGCAGAGCTTGGTTTTATTTGAAAGATAGCGGAGCATATGACAGCCAATAGCAATGTGGTGATGTTTGACGGATCTGTTTCCTCTGCAAGCATGAATGCACAGCAGCTAAGGCCTAAAAGAAACTTATCCCACAGCTTGTTCATATGGCATTCCCCCCTTTGATGTGATATCTCAATTTTAACACATTAGTGGCCGATTGTCTAGTATCGTTCTAAAATAGTTTTGCTATACTGTAAAAATCATTGACTTATACCTATAAAAAATGGTATAATGATAACAATGATAATTTCTTGTAAGGAGCTTATTTTTATGAAAGACGGTTTTATAAAGGTCGCCGCCTGCACCCCTGAGATACAGGTGGCAGACGTTGACTTCAATGTGGATAAAATAATCAGTCAGCTTGAAAAGTGCAGGGAAGAGGGCGTAAAGGTCGCTGTGTTCCCTGAGCTTTGTATAACAGGTTATACCTGTCAGGACTTGTTCTTTCAGAACGCTTTGCTTGACAAGGCAATGGAGGGTGTTGTAAAGATAGCAAAGACTACCGCTGACAGCGATATGCTTGTGGCTGTGGGCGTGCCTGTGAGAGCAAACGGCAAGCTTTATAACTGTGCGGCTGTTATACAGGACGGCGAGGTGCGTGCCTTTGTACCTAAAACGCATCTGCCGAACTATAACGAATTTTATGAGGCAAGACATTTTGCACCATACAGAGGCGAATGTGCTGCCATTGATCTGAGGGAGTACGGACAGCTTGAATTTATACCGCCTATGGAACAGACCGTTTTCGTATGTGAAGAGATACCTGAGCTTGTGGTGGGCTTTGAACTTTGCGAGGACTTGTGGGTGGCTGACCCTGTTTCAAACTATCTTGCTAAGGCTGGGGCTACCCTTATATGCAATCTGTCTGCAAGCGATGAAGTTATCGGCAAGGACTCATACCGCAGACAGCTTGTTTCAAACCAATCTGCAAGGCTTGTGTCAGGGTATATCTATTGTTCTGCAGGTGACGGCGAGTCAACGCAGGATATGGTCTTTTCAGGTCACAATATCATTGCGGAAAACGGCTCTATACTTGCAGAGAGCAGGCTTTTTGAAAACGGCATTACCATATCGGAAATAGATTTTAAAAAGCTTGCGTTTGAGCGAAGAAAAATTTCTACCTATCCTGCAAGCGCAGAGTGGGACTATTCTTCCAAAGACAGCGGTTTCTTGGATATGGAAAACATTTCTCGTGAGAGATTTTCCCTTGAAATGGGCGAAACAGCTTTGACAAGAAAGTTTGCCAAAACACCTTTTATCCCGTCAAATCAGGCGGAGAGAAACGAGCGCTGTCACCTTATTTTGCAAATGCAATCCCATGGGCTTATGAAGCGTATCGCACACACACATTCCAAAACTGTGGTCATTGGCATTTCAGGGGGACTTGATTCTACGCTTGCACTGCTTGTGTGTGTAATGGCAATGGACTTGCTGAAACGTCCTCATACTGATATCGTTGCGGTGACGATGCCATGCTTTGGCACAACAAAGCGCACACGCTCCAATGCGGAGATACTTTGCGAGGCTCTTGGTGTGACGTTCAGAGAGGTTGATATCTCAAAAGCAGTTTTACAGCACTTTGAAGATATCGGTCACGATTATAACGATCACAGCGTTGTGTTCGAGAATGGTCAGGCGAGAGAGCGCACAAAGGTGCTTATGAATATCGCAAATCAGGTGAGCGGAATGGTGGTCGGCACAGGCGACCTGAGCGAGCTTGCTCTCGGCTGGGCGACCTACAACGGCGACCATATGTCCATGTACGGTGTGAACGCTTCTATCCCTAAGACCTTGGTAAGGCATATCGTTCAGTATTACGGCGACACCTGCACATCTGATACTCTGAGAGATGTGCTGTACGATATTTTGGACACTCCTGTTTCTCCTGAGCTTCTTCCTACCGACGAGAGTGGCACTGAGATGACACAGAAAACAGAAGACCTTGTCGGTCCATATGAGCTTCATGACTTCTTCCTTTACTATGGCATACGCTGGGGCTTTGAGCCGTCAAAGGTGAAAAGGCTTGCGAAATATGCCTTTGAGGGGGATTATCCTGACGAGGTCATAGACAAGTGGCTCAAAACATTCTATCGCAGATTTTTCTCACAGCAGTTCAAGCGCTCCTGCCTGCCTGACGGAGCAAAGATCGGTTCTGTTACACTGTCACCGAGAGGAGATTGGAGAATGCCGTCTGACGCTGTGGCTAAGCTTTGGCTGGAGGATATCGACAAATAACGCAAGGTAAAAATAAAGTAACAAAATCTTTATAACTGCTCGGTTTTACAGAATTGGCTGTTCAGATATAATTATAAGTAAGGAACGGAAAACTTTTCTGAACAGTATCATTACGGAGGATTTATTATGAAATACACAGAGAAAGAGGTTTTGCAGTTCGTTGAAGAAAACGACGTAAAGTTCGTAAAGCTCATGTTCTGCGATATATTCGGTTCGCTAAAGACTATCTCTGTTATAGCAGGCGAGCTGCCGAAAATATTCAGAGAGGGACTTATCTTTGACGCTTCAAAGCTCGGTGGCTTTTTGAATGTGACTGCTTCAGACCTTAGACTTTTCCCTGACCCTGATACGCTGGCGCTTCTTCCATGGCGACCGCAGCACGGCAGGGTAGTAAGATTTTTCTGCCACCTGAAATATCCTGACGGAACGGCTTTTGAGGGCGACGGCAGGTTTTTTCTCAAAACTGCTATCGCATATGCGAAGGGTAAGGGATATAACTTCCAGATAGGTACTTCATGCGAGTTTTACTGCTTTGAAAAGGACGATACTGATATGCCTACAAAGCGTCCTCACGATTATGCAGGTTATTGTGACGCTGCGCCTGTTGACAGGGGAGAAAACCTCAGACGTGACATATGCCTGACACTTGAGCAAATGGATATTTTCCCAGAAAGCTCAAGACATGAAACTGGTCCGGGTCAGAACGAGATAGATTTTCAGTATTCAAACGCACTGAAAGCCGCCGATAATCTTGTGACGTTCAAGAACGTTGTAAAATCTGTGGCTGACAGAAACGGGCTTTACGCAACGTTCATGCCAAAGCCTATCGTTGACAACTGCGGATCTGGTCTGCATATAATGCTCATGTGCATGAAAGGCACGGAAAATGTTTTCAAACCTCAGCTTGGCGGACTTTCCAAAGAGGCTGAGCGCATGATAGCAGGAATACTGAAAAACGTTGGCGATATGACGCTGTTTCTAAACACCACTACAAATTCATACAAACGTTTTGGCAGTCTGCTTGCACCTAAGTACATTTCATGGTCACATGAAAATTATGCACAGCTTCTTCGTGCACCGCTTTCTGATACAGATGAGAATGGTATAATACTCCGTTCAGCAGACAACACCTGTAATCCTTACTTTGCTATGGGTCTGCTTATTTATGCCTGCATAGACGGCGTTATAAATAAGGAAGAGCTTCCAAAACCTTTTAATTTCAATATAGGCTCGGCAGATGAAAGCGAGCTTGCAAAGCTTGAAACACTTCCGCAGTCTTTGAAAGAGGCAGTGGAACGTGCTGAAAAGAGCGAGTTCCTTGCGGATAGGCTTCCTGAGCATATGTTGGAGCGTTTTATCGCAATAGAAAAGGAGCTTATCATAGAATATGAGAGAGCTGCCGATAAGGAGCAGTTTGAAACAGCCAGATATTTTTATCATCTGTAATGTCAGAGAAAGCTAAAAAAAAGGAGGTGGGGAAATGGACAGGATACTTGTGGCTTCAAGCAATGACAAGGCAACAGCTATGCTTGTAAGTCTGTTAAAAGAAACCTTTCCCACCTGCAAGACTTCTATAGCCGCGACGGGTCTTGAAACAAGGCGTGCGGTAGGGTCAGGCAGTTACGACTGTGTCGTGATAAACTGTCCATTGTCAGACGAATATGGCAACGAGCTTGCGGAGATAGTCTGCACCTCAACTGACGCAAGCTGTGTGGCTATCGCAAAGTCGGAAAATGCGGATATCCTTGCTGATAAACTGGAAGATTTCGGCGTAATGGTGATACCAAAGCCACTAGGCAGACAGTATTTTTATCGTTCAATGAAATTTGTCAGTGCTGCAAGAAAAAGAATGCTGGGAATAAGGTCTGAGAACCTGAAACTGCACAAAAAGCTTGAAGAGATAAGAACGATAAACAGAGCAAAGTGCTCACTTATGCAGTATCTTGGCTTCACAGAACAGCAGGCTCATAAATATCTTGAAAAGCAGGCTATGGATAAGAGATGCACAAAGATCGAGGTGGCTCAGAAGGTCATCGAGATGTACGAGGTTTAAATGTTACATAATTGTTAAATTAATGTCACGCTATTGCAATTGTCAGAGTAATGTTGTATAATAATAAAGGAAAATTTAAAATAACGGAGGTCGTTAAAAAATGTTAGTTTCAGCTAAAGAAATGATGACAAAGGCACTTGCAGGCAAGTATGCTGTAGGTCAGTTCAATATTAACAACCTTGAGTGGACAAAGGCTATCCTTCTCACTGCTCAGGAACTGCAGTCACCTGTAATTCTTGGTGTGTCTGAGGGCGCAGGCAAGTACATGACAGGCTTTAAGACAGTTGCTGCTATGGTTAAGGCAATGGACGAAGAGCTCGGTATCACAGTACCAGTAGCACTTCACCTTGACCACGGAACATATGAGGGCTGCTACAAGTGCGTAAAGGCTGGCTTCTCATCTATCATGTTCGACGGTTCACATTATCCATTTGATGAGAACCTTGCTAAGTCAACTGAACTCGTTCACGTTGCAGATCAGCTTGGTCTTTCAATTGAGTGTGAAGTTGGTTCTATCGGCGGCGAAGAGGACGGCGTTGTAGGTATGGGTGAGTGCGCAGATCCAGACGAGTGCAAGACAATCGCTGATCTCGGCGTTACAATGCTCGCAGCTGGTATCGGTAACATTCACGGTAAGTATCCAGCAAACTGGCCAGGTCTTTCATTCGAGACACTTGCTGCTATCAAGGAAAAGGTTGGCGATATGCCACTGGTACTTCACGGCGGTACAGGTATTCCTGATGACATGATCAAGAAGGCAATCTCACTTGGCGTTGCAAAGATCAACGTAAACACAGAGTGCCAGCTTTCATTCCAGGAGGCTACAAGAAAGTACATTGAAGAGGGCAAGGATCTTCAGGGCAAGGGCTTTGACCCAAGAAAGCTTCTCAATCCTGGCTTCGAGGCTATCAAGGCTAAGGTTAAGGAGAAGATGGAACTCTTCGGTTCTGTTGGCAAGGCTTAATCAATAGCTAAATTAACGTAAATAAACGGGCTGTCGTTTCGGCGGCAGCCTTTTTATGTTATTTTATTTTCCAATTAAATAGAGTGTAACCTAGATCAACCACTCACAAATAAAAACAAGGAGATTTTTTTATGGAAATTTTCAGTGCACGTCGTTTAACAAACATGGGACTTATTGCAGCGATATATGTTGTGGCTACGATGCTTTGCAGCTCGCTTGCATACGGACAGGTACAGTTCCGCATATCTGAGGTTTTGATGCTACTTTGTTATTTCAACAAGGATTACATCATTTCGCTTTCTATAGGTTGTTTGATAGTCAATCTATTCAGTACGCTCGGAATGGTGGACGTAGTATTTGGAACGCTTGCTACAGTTGTGGCAGCGGTTCTTATCTATCTGCTGAGAAACAAGGTAAATCTTGTAGTTGCGTCGCTTTTCCCGGTGATATCAAATGCGGTGATAGTTGGCTTTGAACTGACGTATGTCTTCAAGACGCCGCTTCTTGTGAACATGGGCTGGGTAGCCTTAGGCGAATTTGTATGCGTAACGATAGTTGGTGTAATACTTATCAAGGCGCTTATGAAGAACAAGTATTTCAGCAAGCTTGTGACTTTCGGCATGAGTGATCAGGCTCTAAGTGAGCAGTTTAAAAACGGGTGATGATTCCGATATAAAAATCAGCCTGACTTTTTAGTCAGGCTTTATTTTTTGGCGTTTTTATCGAAAAAAACTGCGAAAAAGTATTGACAAAGTACGTGTAATATGATATAATATATACGTTGCTTTGAGCAACGTTAAATATGCGGATGTGGCGGAATTGGCAGACGCGCTAGCTTCAGGCAGCGTAACGACAGTGAATTTATTTGCTTGGCTGCTTTCTGGTTCATCATAAATGTGGATTAGTGTGATAAGCACCCACCTCGGTTTTGGATTTGAGCCGAGTAAAAGTTTCAAATTTTTATATGCGGATGTGGCGGAATTGGCAGACGCACTAGCTTCAGGCAGCGTAACGATAGTGAATTTATTTGCTTGGCTGCTTTTCGGTTCATCATAAATGTGGATTAGTGTGATTAGCACCCACCTCGGCTTTTGAATTTGAGCCGAGCAAAAGTTTCAAATTTTTATATGCGGATGTGGCGGAATTGGCAGACGCGCTAGCTTCAGGTGCTAGTGATCGCAAGGTCATGTGGGTTCAAGTCCCGTCATCCGCACCACGAAAAGCTCGATTTTATCGGGCTTTTTTCTTTTGCTCCAGTAAAAATAAATGGGCAGACACGCTGGCTCTAAGAACAATTTTTAATTGATATTATGCTAAAACGCACTACCATAGCTAATGCGTCTGTCGGTTAATATATTCATATATGTAACGAACAAATCCGCAGGCGATACTGCGGATTTCGTTTTAATTTCTATGCACTTTCTAATTCTTCTGTTGGCTCAATAAACACGCTGACAGTTCCATTAAACTCTCCGTTCATCTCGAATCTGATATCAAGACTTTTATCTTCATTTTGATGAATGAAAATTCGCTTGACTAACATTCTTAGATTGATATCCGAAATCGTACCCTCGGACAGGATTTCATCAAGTATCTGTGTTGTGTTTTTAAGCTGTTCTTTTCTCTGTTTGCAGATTTTGTCATACTCTTTAAGATCAGTTATCCGTTTTTCAATAGCGGATATTTCTTCTTCACGCTTTGTAATCATATTGTTGTAGACCTGCGAGTGTTCTCTGTCTCCAATACGTTCAATTATCAAATCTTCAATCTGCTGTCTAAGCGATAAAATTTTATCATTGAGCTGCTGTATCTGACGTTCGTACAGCGGCTTTTTCTTTACCCAATCCTTGACAATCTTGTTGTAGCGTTCGCTTTCGGCAAGTATCGTTTCACGAAGTCCTCGGACTTCATCTTCGATCAAAGCGTCAAGCTGATTTTCACGGACTGTGTGCGGAGTACAGTATTGCTTGCCGTAGCGGTGTGCGCTGTTGCAAGTGTATTCAACGTACTCTTTGCCTTTCCATTTTCTTGTGCGAGCTACAAAGCAAGCCCCGCAGTCGGAGCATTTTATTAATCCGGAATAGCGATGAAGATTCCTGCCATTTTGCGAACGTGGATTAATCTGTGAACGCTGTTCCAGTAAAAACTGTGCCTGTTTCCAAGTTGTTTCATCAATTATTGGTTCGCAGAAATTCTCATGGCGATACTGTTCTTCGGGCGGAATGAAAGTTTTGGTTTTGTATATTTTTGAAGTTACTGTCTTATGATTAACCATTGTGCCAATGTATAATTCATTTGTGAGAATGCGTTTGACTGCTGTTTGTACCCACAAGTATTTTTTAGAGATGTCGGGTTTCCAATCTGCTAGCTTTCTGCGCTGATAGTATTCTGGTGATTTTATTCCACGTTCGTTCATCTTCTTTGCGATTGTGGTCAAGCCGTAGCCGTCAACGTATAGCTTGAATACTTCCTGCACTATCCAAGCTGTTTCATCGTCTACCAAAACAGTATTTGTGTTTCGGTCACGCTTGTAACCGAGGGGTAAGGACTCTATCAGACCTTTTCCTTTCTGCTTTTGACGTACACCTGCTTTTACTTTTTTGCTGATGTCCTTAGCATAAAAATCGTTGAAGATCTGCTTGAATCCAATCATCAAATCGTCATTCTCGTTACTGGAATCAATGCCCTCAGTCACAGAATAGACCTTGACATTGTTCTGTCGCAAGTGATCTATGAACAGTTCCGTTTGAGTACGGTGTCTGCCAAGTCTTGATAGATCCTTGACCAGAACTACATCAATTTTACCTTCGTCAACAGCAATTTCAAGTTCTCCTAAGCCTTTTCTGTTAAACGTCATTCCTGAAACATTGTCATCAAAGCTCTCTCCGACGATTTCGTAACCATTCTGCTCAGCGTAATCAACTAAAATCTGTCGTTGATTTTGCAGACTGTTCATTTCCTCATCTTCGTCACGAGATAATCTGTAGTATAGCCACGCTCTCATTTTATCGACCTCCTTTAAATTCGGCAGGCACGCTATGGTGTGTCTGCGTTACCTATCTGAACTTCGTTCAGATTGACACTACCACAAGCCGACCTGAAAGTCCAGCGATTACGCTGTTTTATCAACAAGTTCTACCTTTTCAATAAAATCGGAGTCGGAGCATTTGGACATACTATCTGAATTCAAATAGTCGTTAATCATGGACTCCATGAAGGTATCAAATGTCTTTCCGTCGCCATTATAGATAACAGTGACTGAATTGATTTTCGGGATTTCTCTTTGTCTTGGCATATTTTTATCGCCCTCCTTACTGTCTTTTCAGTTTCTTTTTCTCTGATTTTTAAACTGATCATTTTTAATCATTCCTTTCTTAAAATTTCGTTTGACATCATCAACAACGCCCGCAATTATGCCGATTTCACGCAGTTTTTTGCACTTACGACCCCTCAATCATTCAAAGCTCAAATTTATGACCCCATAAAAATTATGCACAATCATTTTGCTGAAACTGCGTATTTTCGGCACTTTTGCGGCGAGCTTTGCTCGTCCGCTGTGAACGTTTAGGGGGCTGTGACCCCGAAACTTTAACTTGCAATGAAATATTTAACTTTGCTTTAACTGCTGCATATCCGGTATTTGTGCAGATTGACAACTGCCTTTTTATTATCAGAATTAAAATCTCTCCCACATATCGCCCACAGCGGCTCACAAATTGCTTGTGTTGGCTTTTGAAATGCTTTTGCTAAACTTACCCGACAGAAAAATCAAGCCCTCAAATTGGCTTACGTTGCGTTGACAGTAACCTTGAAATGTTGACAGTAAAACTTTGATTTATTTTTTACTGTCACACCTCGCAAAGCAAGGAATTTCAAGGCTTTTCACTATTTTGAAGTCAGCCTGTTGACAGTAACTCCGCTACCATTTTTACTGTCACTACTGTCACGGTCATTATTTTATCTGTCTTTCCACTTTGTTGGTAATATACATTTTTTCTTTTGCTATATTAATATTACTTAGTATGTTATATTAAAGGTATGTCTGTGTGACACGGAGACTATCGCAAATCACTTCAATTGATCTCTTATTATTACTGGCAACAAATTTGAAAAAGTACAGGATTTTTTTATTTGGGTTTTATAAATTTCATATGTTTGCACAAAATTGAAATTGATAATTTGTCGAGTTTCCCTATACTTGTATAGGGGAAGTAACTGACGACTTAACAACCTTATTTGAAAAATTTTTTTCAAGTTTGTATGATTACACAATAGCCAGAACTTTTATGACTTTTTGCTTTAGCATTTACACAAAGTTATGAGGTGGTAAAACGCCACCTCATGATTTTTATTTATGCGATAAGAATATATTTCCTTGTCTAAAATCCACTTGTCTGAGTTTTTGCGCATATTAAGATAAGGGTACAATCGTTAATATGATGATAACTATGTTGAAAATTGAATCTAAATGTGATATACTTAATTTTGAAATAATAAATCTTTTGACTTATTGATAGGAAGTGACAAAATGTTGCCGATTTATATGGTATTAGTTGATGATGACGATGTATCAGATTTTGAGGTACTGTATAGAGAGTGTAGAAATAAAGCGTACATAATTGCTTATAAGATACTAAAAAACGAAAGTCTTGCGGAAGAATGTGTTTCAGAAGTCTTTTTTTCTGTTGCGAAGAATTTCAAAAAAGTTAACAATTTAGTTTCTTACGAACAGCATAAATATATTGTTATTAGTGTTAGGAACAAAGCTTTTAACATTCTTGCAAAAGAAAAAAATAATACATTGAATTTGCCATACGAAGATGATATTTATTTTAACGACGATAAATATTCGGAATTTGATAAGGATAAATGGTCTGATTTCATAAGGAAATTAAATAAAACTGATAGAGATATACTCTATCTTGTATGCGTCCAGGGAATGGACTATAAAGAAATTGCAGATTCGTTTGGTATCAGTTATGCAGCAGCCAAGCAGCGATATTGGACTGCTAAAAATAATCTTAAAAGAATAATTTTAAAGGAGGGAGAAATATGAACGAAAACACATTGTTTATACAAGCTTTAAAAGATGTAATTGATGAAGATTATAATGCCGATATGGAAGCAATCTCATTAAATGATGAACACGAATTTAGTGACAAGCATAATAAGAAAATGAAGAAGCTTATTATTCGGCAGAGCAGGCCATATTTTAAGCTTATAAGTACGGCGGGCCGAAGAGCTGCGTGTGTTATTGTTGCAACGGTCGTACTTTCTGCCTCTGCGTTAAGTGTCGATGCGGTTCGTGGTGCAGTATATGATTTTGTAATGGAGAATTTTGCAGATCATAGCGTCATAGCAACCGAAAGTGGTACGGACGATGGTTATCCAACTTCCATTGAAGAGAAATATTATATTTCAAAGTTGCCCGCCGGGTTTGAACAGACTCAATATATTGAAACAGATGATAGCGTTTCTATTTTGTATTCCAACGGCAAAAAAAGTATTTTCTTTGACCAGAATGTCAAACGAAATCATAAGGAATATATTGATAATGAGCGAACGAGTTTTACGAAGATCGAGATCGATGGTCAGGAATATTTGCTTTTTGAATCTGATACCGATGTAACGTGCATTTGGGATAATGGCAGGTATATATTAGGAATATTCAGCGATCTCGACAAAGAAACTGTTATAGATTTATGCAAGTCTACAAAGTTACAAAAATAGTCTTACTAATTTGTTTTTTTATTGTTATATAGGGTAGAGAGATCAATTTGATCTTTCTACTCTATTTTTTATGAAAGGAGAATAATAGATGAAAAAGTTATTAGCGTTACTTGTTTCTTCCGTTATGGTGTGTGGAGGCGGCATATCTGTTTGCGCTGAACCTCAGTTAAGTACTCCTGTCGAAGGTGAATTTACGGAATACTATAAATACGCTTCTAAAGTTTATAACAGTATGACTATTTCAAATAAGACTGCTTCGTGCAGAAGTACGGTAATGGGATTTTCAGATAAGACAACTAAAGTGGTTGTTACACATACACTAGAGAAAAAGAGTGGAAAATGGTGGAGCAATGTTACAAGCTGGACAAAAACGTTCAACACATATACAGCGATATATACCACGTCTAAATCATCGTTTAGCAGCGGTACATACCGTCTTAAAACAATCGCAAAGGTCTATAACGGTTCTGATTATGAGACCATTACGATTTATAGTAGCACAGTGTCATGCTGAAAATACAATATAAGAAGAAAGGCTCGGTGATTCCAATGCAGAACTAAAATATTTAACAATATTGCACGATTCAATTTGTGCAGGCTTACGAAACTGTTTGAATACAAAGGATTTGCATTGATATTTTTTGGTATTAATGCTATAATTTAAAGGAGAAATTTTTATGAATATGAAAAAAACTATTACAATTGGTATAGCTTCTATTATTGCCTTCAGCACGATAGCGACGACTGCAATGGTATCAGTAGGGGCATTTGATCAAACGTATGAATCAAATTATAATTATACATACAATGGTAATTCATATGCAAAAATGGATTACTATGAAGCTGGCAATTTTGTTCAGACAAGGGCTACAAATAAACAATCTCTGACAGAATATACCAAGATTAGCGTTGATGTGTATCATTCTAACGGCTTATATTTGGATGGAGCATCTGAATATAAAACACTCAGTACAAAAGGATCGATCGGCATCAAGGGTTGTTCAAATTACAGAAGCTCAGGCGGAAACAATTATAAACATACTGTAATTGTGTATCGTGATTCCTCACGTACAAATAAAGTTGCCACAATCAGCAAAAACGTAGGATAAATCATGAAAGGTCGGGGCATATGTTTTTTATTCTTAAAAACATTGCACAGTTTATCAGACACAGCAAGGTTATCTTTGCTGTGTTTGTGGTCTGTGAGATCACAAGCTTGATGCTTATTATTTTTTCATTTGGGATATATCAGAATTATTCACAGCAGATAAAGGACATTGCTTCAGATGAGCCTATTGATGAAGAAAAGAATTGGATTAGCTTTGATTTTGAAAGCGACATTGATGAGGAAAATCCAATTTCAAATGAATCGGTTTTGACTTTTCTTAACGAGATGGGGTCAGCGCTTGGGAATAAAATAGGGTACATAGATTTTGACTGCGGCGGATATTACGTCTGCCTGTCATATAATGACGGCTGGGAAATGTATGATATTAAAAAAAATCTGAAAACTAACGGAAGGTGGTACAGCGGTAGCTCTTTCAGTAAAACAGATTATGACAAAGCTGCTAAGGTATGTATAGCCCCGATCGAATGTTACAAAGAGATAGACAGCGAGATCGGATATGACGACGACCTTTCTCCTGAAGATTACAGCTATCAGGCATATGATAAAGACGGCAAAATATTTGTCGATCTTCCTGAAGGAACCTTTGAAGTGATCGGATTCACCAAAACCTGGGGAGACAGATATTTTATACCGTATACGGTTTTTTCATCAGATGCCGAAGTTACGACTTTTCCGCAGGTGAAAATACAACAGATTCTGTATCAGAATGAATATAACAGCGCTGTTAACATTTTCAAAAAGTGCTTTGGTGACAGAATAAGCGATGAGGAAATTTCGGATATGCCGGTTTATGATGCCGAGGTGCTGAAAACCTTTCAGACAAAAATGACGATCTGCGTTGTTATTGCGATCATATCTTCTGTCAATATCACGGCATTGTTTAAATATGTGATTGATCTTAGACGAAAGACTATGGCTATATTCAGGATCAATGGGTGTTCTAAAAACAGGCTCAAAGGAATCATGGTCAGCGAGATGATGATATATAGTGCGATCAATATTCTGCTATGTATATCTTGTTTTAATTTTCTTATACTTCCCGGACTAGCCGGTATTTTGCCGTATGTCACTCTTGCATATTCAGTGAAAAACTATATTTTACTTGCAGCGATCTACATAGCTGTGACCTTCGTTTCTCAAAACATAATGATTTATTTCAGCATTTCGCGTTCGCCAGTGCAAATGCTGAAATCACGGAGGTGAAAACGGTGCGCGCATCATATATCAGATATGGTATCAAGGAATTTGAACGTAATATATTTTTTAATATTTTTATAATCCTACAAATTTCCGCAGCTTTGATACTGATAGTTTACTGTGTGTCCTCAATAAACTATATCTCAAAGTTTTATTCACCGATAAAGGAACATATAGACGGAGAAGGAATTTGCAGTATCGACATACCGAATTATCCTCTGCTTGAAGAGATAAGCGGTTTTGAATATGTTGACGAGGTTTACTCCTTCAATTCAGTTGGCGGACTTTATAACAATAGCAATGCCTTTTATAAAAATGACATCAGGTACGTTTATATCAACAGCTATGATGACAAATTCATCAATGATTACATACCAATCCTTGAAAAGGGTAAATGGTTAAGCGAATGTGACAGCGAAGACGGCATAATTAACGCAGTAATATCCTATAGTGATGAATATGAGGTCGGCGATGTGATAACTGTGGTTTTCAATCCGCAGTCAGATTGTGAGAAGGAATTAAATTTTAAAATAGTAGGAATGCTTTGCGATGGAGCTAAAGTTTTTAACGCCTATACATTGATGTCCGAAGTTTCAGACGCTTCATCTTTGTATCCAAATTATTATAGTGCGCAGCATAAAAATGAAATTCTCCTGCTTACTGAAAAAAATCAAAAGCTAGGCGGTTGTCCCGGAATGTCGCTTATTAAATTCAAAGAGGGTCGTAGCGATGAGGAATATGAAAATTTCACCACTCAGTTAGGCGCTGATTTTGATATAAAAGGGATAAAATTATCAAAAATAAACGAGACAAGCTTAAAACAGATAAACGAGCAAAGGGTGATGATATTACCGCTTATAATCGGCATAAGCATACTCATTTTTACAAGCATTTTGAGTATGAGTGCTATAAGTACAAACAGGCAGCTGAAAAATTACGGCATATACAGCATTTCCGGCGGAACAAGGGCAGGCTGTGTTTTAATACAGATGTGTAATGTATTATGCTGCTGTATCTTCTCATGTTTTCTTGCTTATTTGTTTTTCAATATTTTAAAGATCAGTGGAAAGCTTAACGGATCAATTGTTGCTTTTGGTACAAATGAGTTTTGTTCATGTGCAGCATGGCTGATAATTACAATTATAGTTTCATCGATTATGCCTATATTAATAATCGGGAAAAAGAAGATAAAAGATATGTTGCGGGAGATGGAATTATGATTAAGCTTAACAACATAACAAAGATATATAACCCTAAAAAGTCCAACGAGTTTGAAGCTCTGCACGGCGTTTCCTGCGAGATTCAGGACGGTGAAATGGCAGCAATAATCGGCAAATCCGGTGCTGGAAAGTCAACGCTTTTGCATATCCTTGCCTGTATTGACGACTATCAGGACGGCGAGTATACCCTTGACGGGGAGCTTGTCAAGAATCTTTCCGAGCGGCAGTATGCAAAAATACGAAACGAGAAAATCGGTATGGTAATGCAGGATTTTTCTCTTGTCGAGGATTTTACTGCACTGGAAAACGTGATGATACCGCTGAATTTTGCAAAACCAAAAATCAAGAATAAAAAGGAAAAAGCGCTTGCCGCACTTGAATCTGTCGGAATTGAGGAACTTGCGAAAAAGCCTTGTAATAAACTTTCCGGCGGTCAGAAACAGCGTGTGGCGATTGCGCGTGCTATTGTAAACGAGCCGAGCGTGATACTTGCTGACGAGCCGACTGGGGCTTTGGATACAAAGACTTCTGCCGAGATAATGGAGCTTTTCAAGTCGCTCAATCACGAGGGAAAAACGATAATAATCGTAACCCATGATATGAACATTGCGGAGCAGTGCGATAGGGTTATTGAGATTTCGGATGGGCATGTTGTGAAATGAATTTTCAAAACGTGAAATGCCATTTTAATTTATATTTGCACAAATACGTCATAGACCCTATGAAAAACAGTCGTAAGCACCCGCTTGTGACTGTTTTCAAAAGTGGAATTTGCTGATTTTAACGAAAATAAAGAGTTAGTAGATATAACTTAGATTTAAAAGTATTCTTCCACTAACGTTACCCCACCCTCAGGTGCTAGTGATCGCAAGGTCATGTGGGTTCAAGTCCCGTCATCCGCACCATAACAGGACACCAATTTTGATACAATGCGTATCTTGATTGGTGTCCGTTTTCTTTATCCGAAAATCCTTGTTTAATGGGATTGGTCGACACAATTTAACGAAAGAAGGCTCTGCAACGATCTCAAAACGGTCGCTGCAGAGCCAGTTTGATTTTCTCAGGCTAAACCTTTTAACGATTGGTATGTAGATATGTCCACTTTTTTAGGTGGTATGTCCATATTCGCATTCACTGTTTCGAAGCCCGGCCATCAGCCTTTGATATATGCTGTCGGCATACAGATCGTTTTCATACTGAAGTTCACCGAGTGGGCTTAAATTTATGTCCCGTCTGCAAGCTACAGCTTTACCCATTTGTGATTAAGAACAAGTGGGTTATGCAACGATCAATTCCAGCACCTGACTGCGGCCCATCTGTTACTTTTGAAATGAATTGCTCATAACTTGCCACCGGCAAAAAGGCACTCTTAATTCGACAGTAGTCATCCTCCGTAACATCCAAGGTTTGATTTAGAACATCAAGTCCTGAAGCAAGCACGGCTCCTTTGAATAACTCATACATAGCAAACTCTCCACTTCACCGAAAATATCGTCGTCTAAGCAAGTATACCCGCAGAGTACAGTTTTGTTTTCTGTGTTACATTGCGGTCTGTTAGATAATACTTTGACGTATTGCAGATATTTTCCTTTGCCGGACGATGTGTTTTGTGTGCTTGCCATTAGGATTGCGTATGTTACTCTATATTTTTCGGGATTATTCGCGCTTACACAGTTCTTTTTTCAGAACCAAACATATCGGGGCGAACATTATTCTATCCCATCCTCAGCTTTCTTAATTCTAACCGCAAGATACTCTCTTGTGGGCAAATCAATTCTGAAACGTCCCTTAAAACTTCCGACATTCTCAACAGTCATGTTCCATGTGTCTATAATGTCGACGGTGTATATATTATTATCGTCAATATGATAATATCTGAATCCCGGACGCGAAATCCCGTGATAAAACAGGTGATAACCGGTTTCATCAGCTAGATTTTCATCTTCCGGAACCACACATAGCTCGTCCCATTCCATGTTTTTGGGTCGCAATCCGCCGTCCGGAGCTTCCTCAAGTATTTTTCGCATAAAAGCTATTCTTTCCGGGCTGTCACCTTTAAGCTCTCCGCCATGAGACCACCATACCGCCTTATCGTCTATGTAGGTTTCGCCATGACCACCGTAGCCGCCGCGGCAAAGTGCTTCCCAGAACCTCCGAACAAGCTCTTGCGGCGAAATATTGCCCCACGCATACTGAATATTTCCCTCGTATAGCATTTCGTCAATTACTATCGGTTTGCCATAGCTTTTTCTCCACTCGGATGTTCCCTCCGGAGAACGCTGAATGCTGCAGTGCGTTATCCATGACTTTGTATGATCGTAAAACTGATTACCGTTATGTATTGATCGCAGGTGATCATACGGGTCGCTTTCTACGATTATCTGCGCATATTGTTCCCAGTCCTCAATGCTCTTGTTTTTTATCAGGTCATATTCATTAGCAAATGACCACCATACATTTCTGAAAGCCGAAAACCTTGCCGCTGTGTATTTCAGATAAAGTTCGTTTTGCTCCGGTGTCATTGTTGAGAAGCCCCAGCGGTCATACGGGTGAAAGAGGATAATATCTGCCTCAATACCCAGCTTTTGAAGCTCGGTGATACAGTATTCAATATGCTGAAAATGCTTGGGGTTAAATCTCTCAAAATCCCAGTTGTTGCCCTTGGAATCCGGAGTGTAGCCCCACACATTGTCCTCTGTGATAGCACTTCCGTCAACCGGAGTGCCCTCGTATGGATAGGAGCGCGGCTCACGTGAATTGTAGCAGTAGCTTTTAGGAAATACGCAGAAACGTAACTTGTTGAACGGGGAATTTCTCAGAGTTTCAAGAGTTTGTGCGATAAGGTCATCGCTTTGCAGATTCCATACATAACAGGTCGTGCCGACAGGATAATAAGGTGTTCCGTCGGAATACTGAAAATGATATTTGTTATGTACCTTTACGCAGCCGTGATTATTTTCCGACGGCGGCGTGACAGAAAAAGTTCCTTCGTATTTACTGTCAGAAAAATTCCCGCAGACCGTAAAATGGTATTCTTCCTCAAACGATGGCATGAATCTAACTTTGTATATTCCGTTCCCATCGTAAAAACCATTTACGGTTTTGCGCTCGGAATCGCTTTCAAATAGCGCAGTGATACTGCGTTCCAGAAATGGGTTGCCAGCGGTGGTTCCCTCGGAGCAAAACTCGAAAACGCCCCATTTTTCAACTGATTTTGTATAATTCATAATGGTTCCTCCAATGCCTTTACACATAAACCGACGGATCACTGTGCTGGTGGAATCCGTCGGTTTTGATTTTGAATATCACAGTTAATCTGATTTATGGCGCTGAATAAGTAAATGTTATTTCCAGCGTCGAAAGTATCTCATTGTCTTTGACGGAAAGAACAGTCGCGGACAGACCGGAATTGTCGCCATCGGCACATCTGCAGTCATCGGGGATAGATGTTACCCACTGGTTATAGAGGTTTACTCTCGTGCAGTTATCGTCGTCGGAACAGGTATATTCCTTGCCGGATAGCTCACGGACTTCGCCGTTTACCTTAACCTCATCAATAGAGATAGTATAATCCGGGAAGAACTTCTCGCCGTTGTAAATCCCGAGAGCCGAGAAAAGCACTCCCTTTGGAATACCGCAATTTGAGAAATCCAGACTGACGGTGTAGGTTCCCTCACCGGTTATCACAGCATTGTTTGCAACGATACCCAAGGTCATATCCGTCGGGTCGTACTTGTTGCCGACACAGTACTGAACTGAAGAATCAAGACTCTGGTACATTATCCATGCCACTGCGGTATCATCAGAAGCCGGAATGGATACGCCCGCCATAAATTCGTCTTCAGCCGCCTTTGTTGACTTGTCCATTCTCTCCCTTGCGGCAGACTGAATCTCGGAATAATCCTTGCCTTCTTCGGTCGAAGCGCGTCTGTCGCTGTACAGCTTTGCTATGTTTTCATCGGTAGTTTTTCTGAGGGCCCTTTTGTAAAAATCGCTGCAGTCCCAGAGGACGGGGCAGTAATTATACAGGTCGCAGTTATCCAGAAGATTGGCGTAAAACTTATCCCTATCGGGTTTATTCGCCGCACCCATAACGGCATATTCGCCTATAACCACGCCGTATCCCCGGTCTGTGAATTTAGTCAGCATCTGAAAAAGGGAATTCTGCTCCTCGTAATCGCCTGGAGTTCCCCACCGTTTTGCATTGCCGTCACTGCAATAGTCCCACGGCGTGTAATAATGTACTGAAAGCAGAAGCTTGTCCTTTGCAGTGTCCTCCGGCATTTGGTATCTGTCATCGCATGTTTTCCTGAAGTCGGTGTTGTACCCTGCGATAAGCAGGAATCTGTCTGCATTTTTGCCGCCGGTCGAACGTACCAGCTTAACAAATTCGCTGTTAATTCTGTTCGTTGTTTCGTAGCATTCGTCCTCGCTGAGAACTCCTTCTGTTCCGGTGACGTCGCTATCGTTGAGTCTGTGACAAAGTTCCTCATTTGCAGATTCAAATATCAGCTTGTAGGAATAATCGGAAAAATGCTCGGATATCTGCGTCCACATGGACTTATAAAGTGCCATTCCTTTTTCACGAACTGCCTCGTCGGCGGAGCCGAACATTCCCCACCAGCTTCCGTCCCAGTGTTCATTCAGTATAACATACATATCAGCGTCAAGAGCATAATTGACTACCTCATCGACACGGTTCATGAGCCGCTCGTCAATGGTGTAATCTCCGCTCTCGTAATTTATGCCATTGGTCCATGCCACAGGAATGCGGAGAGTATCGAAGCCCATAGCTTTCATATCGTCTATCATATCCCTTGTGGTGACGGGCTGTCCCCATAGCGTTTCAAAGGAAGTGGGGTCTACCCCTAACTCCACATAGCTTTTGTGATTGTATGCCTCCAGCGTGTTGCCGAGGTTTATTCCGTTGCCCATGAGCCGGATAACCTCCGTTGCGGTAAGGTCGTTTCCGGACACATTGTCATCCGTAATACTATTTGTGGTACATCCGTTCAATAACATTGAAATAACCAATCCTATGCTTCCTATAATTTTAACAGCAGAAACACGGTTCATTGAAGATCCTCCCAAATTATGATTTTCTCACCTTAATCAAGGATAAGCCCACTTATTTCAAGATTGTAGGTTATTGATGTAAAGGGAACTTCCTCACCGTTTTTTATGAGCGCAAAACGGTAGCCTATCCAGTCGACAGTGGTTTTTGCGGCAACTATTCCGCATTCCTTGGTGCCGTAAACCACGGAACCTATCTCAGCGCCCATCCAGCCGTTAGCAAGTCCATTTGCGGAGCTGCTTGTCGGGTCAAGCTCTGCGTTTACAGGGACTTCAACGATACCGTTTTCCGTTTCAAGACCTACGGACTTGACAAGTACCTTGTATTTCGCGTCCGGGTCAACGTTGATGAAACCGAAGTTAAGCAACTCGCTCTCTTTTTCAAATGAGGTGGACTTCACGGAATACTCACCGTCACCGGTCATTTCGAGATATGCCGACGGACTTGGACCGGGATTTACAGCCTGACCGGTAAGTATAAGAGTTTCGTACTTTATCTCGGTATCTGAGATGTTCTCCTCGGGACGGAGTTCCTCGTTGCCCTTTGTGAACTGCCACGATCTCAGTTCAATATCCGCACCGGAAAATACCAGATAGATATTGTGATTTCTGCCGTCAAACTTACTGAATTCAGTAGAACGAACCTTAGCATAATCAGCGTTGTCAAATTCAATGTAAGATACTGCCTTGCCGGAAATGCTGTCAAGGCGAACCTCGATTCTGCCCTTGCCTTTAACATCAGCGGTGAAAGCGGAAGCACCATAACCGAAATCCGCACCTCTTACATAGATCCATGAGCCGTTTGCCTTGCTCTTTGCGGCAGGGTCGTTACCATCTGTGTACCCTATATCGGCAGACGTAAACATAACTGCGCCGCTGTTTTCAGCGTAGGGGTCAAGAAGCTTTATCTGAGATACGCCCTGACGCGTTGCGGCTGTTATCGGGATCTCTCCGTCAGCCGCATTCATCGGGAGATAATCAACCATAATGCTGCGGTAACCTGCTGTGCCGCCTGTCAGTTCTTCAAGAAGGAGCGTGTGGTGGACAATGTAGTTCGTTCCCTGAAACTCGCAGAAATGCGTGTGATTGTTGCCCCAGCGCATTCCGGATTCGCCGTTGGCATTCTGACCGGAATTGTAGAAATATGCACCCTTGTATTCCCAACTGTCTGCGTCAAGGGGAGTTTTTGTGGTCATGTATGCCATACTGCATGTAGGCGGCTCAGGAATGTCCTTGCGATCCCACTTGTTGCGGTTCTGCCAGTCGTTGCAGTAGGTGTAATAATAGGTGCCGTCGATGTAATTCAGCTCGCTTGCCTCCAAGAAATACGGGGCGTCAATAGAAACGAACTCGCTGTCAAACGAAAGCATATCCGCGCCCAGACGTGCTATCTTAGGCACATTGGTATG
>OJNI01000113.1_pt1 | contig 55368 bp, 41 predicted proteins | sample 1597441 | NCBI WGS metagenome assembly OJNI01 (sample SAMEA2452131, study PRJEB22498) | human gut metagenome | reverse complement strand
CTTTATGGATGTCCCATGATTCCGGGTTGCCACAACCCCGAATCATGGGACATCCATAAAGGGAAGAAAGTAAGAACGGAAGAGATCGTGGAGAAAGTGCTGGCTGACGAGTTCGCCAATGTCACCTTCAGCGGAGGAGATCCCATGTTCCAACCGGAAGGCTTCACCGAGGTAGCCAAGGCGATCAAGGAAAAAAGCCAAAAGACGATCTGGTGCTACACGGGATATAAATTCGAGGACCTGATAAAGAACCCGGCACAAGCCGCCTTATTATCCTATATCGACGTATTGGTAGATGGCCGCTACAAACAAACCCTTCGGGATGAGAGCCTTTTATTCCGGGGAAGCAGCAACCAACGGTTAATTGACGTACAAGCTTCTTTAAATAAAAAGGAAATCGTAAAATACAAGTACGATCCTTTTATTTAAGGCTTTTAAGGCACACACATGCATAAAATCTTGTACGGAATAAGAAATAAACATCCGTTCTCTTATATATAAAGAGAATTGCATCAGCATCTATTCCTCAATTTTCAACGTGGTCTGTACAAACCACGGCGTGATTTATAAAATCCACGGCGTGATCCGTACAGACCACGTCGTGAATTCTAAAATAGAAGCATATCCAACAGAGAATATATAAGTATCCGGATAATTATTCTTACTGAAGCGAGACGGATATTAGCATGATTTCATACCTTTGCATCCGAATTGGTTCCGTACGCTCGTTCGGGCATACGGATTAAAAGGGAATCCGGTGAGAATCCGGTACAGTCCCGCTGCTGTGAAACTCCTTTAACATTCTAATACTACTTTCGCCACTGGCCTAGTAAGCCGGGAAGGCATTAGAATGGGAGTCAGTCAGAAGACCTGCCATTCATTTAAGATTCATATCCTCGTGGGTTAGGGTATAGAGAACACATATATAAGAACAAAAAGAAGATGATGACAGACAAGGAAGTATTGTTATTACGGCGCAAATTGGATCTTTTGCTCCGTACGGGAAAATTGTTGATGGAAAGTGCCGCCGATACGAACCGTATCGAGCGCAACATGAAGCGGGTGGCCGCCTTTATGGGGATTCCCGAGGAGAAATTGCATATCGATATCCGATGGACCATGATTATGGTGAACGTAAGCGATGAGCGAAACTCATTCTCCAAATTCCAGAAATGCGAGAAACATGGTATTAACATGACAACGATATCACAGGTCAGTAAGCTCTCATGGCGGGCGATCGAGCAAGATTATTCCTTGGATAAATATGAGGAAGAATTGGAAAAGATAGTTCGCCAACCTCGGAATTATACCCCTTATATCGTAGCGATCGGAGCAGGATTCGCTTGTGGAGGTTTCTGTAAGTTATTTGGAGGAGACTGGATCGCGTTCTTGTTAACCTCGATCTGTACTTTTATCGGTTTCAGGGTGCGTGCCCGTTGTGTAGAGGCTGGCCTTAACGCCTACATGGGGATCGCTCTTGCCGCCTTTATTTGTACTTGTCTAGCATATGCCTCATCTTTTCTGGGAATATCCGGTACTCCGTATCTCCCGTTACTGGCTTGTGCCCTATTCATCGTACCGGGCGTACCTTTGATTAATTTTGTAGACGATATGATCGATAATCACTTGCTGGTCGGTATTACCCGTGCCGCAAACACGGTGATGATGGTAGCGGCAATGACTTTCGGTATCGCTTTCGCCTTGCGCCTGCTCGTGATGAACGACGTATCGATCGACCATAAATTCAGCGAACTAAGCATGGTCCCGCATGATCCGTATTACGTATATGCGATAGCGGCTGCCATATCCGCCGTTGGTTTCTCTATGATATTCAATATCCAACGCCGTTTATTATGGGTGGTTGCTTTAGGCGGTATTATCGCCGTATGCATCCGGAACTTCGTGAACTTCGAGCTGGGCTATGGTCCCGTGATCGGCTCGTTTATGGGAAGTTTCGTTGTCAGCCTGATCGCAGTGAAAGCGGTTCATTGGTTCCATGTACCGAACCATGTATTGACGATCCCTTCTGTTATCCCAATGATCCCGGGAGTATTGATGTATCGCTCGTTATTAGGTTTTATCAACCTTCACGGGGTGATCGGCGAGGTTACGAACGCCTTCTCCAATGGTATTAACTCCGCCCTCATCATCCTTTGTATCTCTTTAGGCGTAGCCGTCCCCAATATCTTCGCCCGTCGTTACATCGCCAAAGACCGCCAACGTTATCTGCAAGAGGAATTGGAGAAACGCAGGCAAAGAGGTAAGTTTATCGAGTGGTGATTTAAGCTGGCCATTCGTGGGTATTCCCGACCGTCAAAATACATATTTATAGGTATTGCCGAGACTAATAAGATATCGGATATTTGCTTTCGTTATCAAACTATAAAAACAAATAGAAATGAAGACTATAGGAATATTCTACGGCTCGTCTACAGGAACGACGGAAGGGATCGCGAAACGTATCGCAGAGAAGCTGGGTGTGGAAGACAAAGATATTCATGACGTATCTAACGCTTCTCCCGCTGATGTAGCGCCTTATGAAATCTTGTTATTGGGCTGTTCCACTTGGGGCGCCGGAGATTTGCAAGATGATTGGGATAGTTATCTAGGGAAACTGAAAAAGCTGGACTTAAGTGAGAAAACCGTCGCATTATTCGGTTGCGGAGACTCAGCCTCTTTTAGCGACACTTTCTGTGACGCCATCGGTACGATCTATTCCGACCTGCGAAATACAGGTTGCAAATTCATTGGCGCTGTAGATGCTTCGGGATATTCATTTGACAGTTCCACCGCCTGCATAAACGGTATGTTCGTCGGACTTCCTTTGGATGAAATGAATGAAGACGATCAAACAGAAGGGCGGATCGACCAGTGGTTGGCATCTATAAGGAAAGAAGGAATTGAATAGACGCACACTTTTACATACATAACTGTTTAACCTTAATATTACAACGTTTGCGTATTCAACTTGATTGGTTTAGATTTATGAAGAGGTATGTGGGTCAAACATACCTCTTTCTTTTCATCTCAGTTTCCTGAATTGTTTCTTTATCCAAAAATAATAGCCGGTTATCGCGAAGATCGTCCCCAACAAGGAAACTAAGCAAGTCAATATACGGGTAGTCATTCCCCCCCACGAGCCGACGTGTACGGAATAAATCCATCCTCTTATCTTCCCCGATTTTGGGAGATCTTTATATAATTGGACTTCCGTAATCTCACCCGTAGCAGGATCAAAGGAGTAACGGTCGCTTCCTCTCGTATTTCCATAACGGGCCGTAGAAACCGTAGCGGAGCCATCTTGGATCGTGATTGAGTTAAAGTCCGGATAATGGCTTTTCAATGCCGATAACACCTCAGCCCATTGTGTGTAATCCGTCTTTTTCTTCGCGGGTTTCTTCGCGCCGGAAGAAGCTGGAGCATGATGCGCTTGAGGCGGGTTTGCACTAATACCGAAGACACTATAAAAGGCATTTCGATACCAACCAAACGACCATGTTAATCCGGTTAACGCTAAGATAAGCAGGAGCAATGCCGCATAGAATCCCCCGGAGACATGTAAATCATAGAAGAAACGGAACCAACCAGCCTTGGTCTTTACTTTCAACCGGTTTCTCAATACTTTTTTATTACGGGGATACCAAATTACGATTCCACTTATAATAATAATCGCCAAGACCAAAGTCGCATAGCCAACTATTGATTTTCCCCAAGAAAAACTTCCATCCCGTTTATACTCATCAAGTAACCAACGATGAAGACGCATCATTTTCAGGAAAAAACCTTGTCCGTCATCCATCCCGGTCACCTCCCCGGTGTAGGGATCAATAAAACCCGCGGCCTTTTTCCCCGGTAATATCAGTTGATAAGTTCGTCTCGGGTCAGACGATACCCGAATACCGTTTATTCGAACCGAATCGGGTAATTGTTGGCGCGCCGATTCTATCAAGGTGGCAGGCGAGAGAGGTTCCCCTTTTACTTCCTTTACAAAATAACGGGAAGGGTAGCCTAATTCTAATATCTCTGTCTCAAAGACGAGAATCGCCCCGGTCAGGCAGACAATCGCAATAATAATGCCAAAAGGTATCGATAGCCATAAATGTACTTTCGCAAAGAATTTTCTCATTTTCCGAATAATTGTTTAATCCCGTCATATATACCCGGAACCGCTACCGTTCCATGGTTCTCGTCGGGAAATGATTTACTAAAGAAACGCAGGTTCTCCGCTTGCGGTAAAAGCTCCGAAAGAAGATAACTCACTTTGTCAAGATGAATGTCCACCCGGTCCGTCCTTTTTTTAGACGCGACACCGATATACAGGCTTTTCCCTTTAAAATCCCGGCCTGCAACCAAAGCCTCCGCCTCCCGGACCAACCGCCCCACCACAAACTAGGGTCGACCGCTAGATAGGTATCAAATAATTCCGTATGACGAAGAAACGTATTCAAGGTGAAAAGCCCCGCATACGAATGACCGATAAGCATATTCCAGCCGTTCGTGCGATAGGCACTATCGATAGCAGGGCGAAGTTCTTCCGTAAGAAACTTACTGAAAGCCTCACTTCCCCCTCCTTGCGGAATCGCATCTATGGAGATTTTACCATCCCGTCCGGCGGCTGAAGCGGTAGGCGTAAAATCACGTGTCCGATCCGTATTTAATACCCCGACAATAATACAGGGAGGTAGATATTTACCTCTACCGGATGCCAACGTTTTCCTTATGCCTACCAGCGAATGAAAGAAAGAATCTCCATCTAGCAGGTAAACAACCGGATAGCGTTGTTTCGTATCCATATTATAATGCTCCGGCAGGTGTATCCAATAACTCCGGTCTTCTTGCAATACGGTAGAGTACAAAACCAGTTCCTTTCCTATACAAATATCCTCCTGGCTCCGCAGGGTTAGCGGGAGCAGGAGGAATATTAAAAGAATGTGAGTCCGACTCATACTTGCTTATTACTCTTGAGCGGCAGTCAATTTACCTACACCACTGATTTGCTCTGCCTCAACGGTAAGACCTTTTGTTGCGGTAGCTGTCTTCGGATCGATACGATACACGGCAGGTTGACTTCCATCGGTAGTCGTAACCGCCATATAAGCGATACCATCCTCCGAGAGCGGAGTATTGCCAAATCCGGAAATAACATCCGTGGAAGGCAGCCCCTTCACGTAAGTAAGACTCTTATCCTCTCCTTTATAAATAGCCAACTCTTTCGCGGCGAATCCGGATTCAGTCAACGGACGATCATACATCAACAACAAGAAATAATCTTCCGTGATATGCCAACAACGCAAGAATGCCTTACCACCCGTCTGTGCCTCCAAATTACAATAATAATCAGGATCAAACTCCTCCGCGTTAGCCTTAATACGAACTACACCGGCCGGCAAAGTCGTTTTCTGTACCTCCACGGTCATCGTCTTGGCATAGCTGGGCGAGAACACATACACATCGCCGTTGTCTGCCGTCCAAATGGTCTGGTAGTATTGAGAACGGTTACGTCCGCAAGCATAACTGATCTTATCCGTCTTTATCAGTTTCGGGTTCTCGAATTTCTCGTTCGCATAAATAGCGACCCAAGCCTCGTTCGGATATTGCGTCCATTGCAATTCCCCTTTTTCGTAAGCGCCACTACCGCTTCCTCCGGATTCAGTCTTTACCAGCTCCGGGTATTTAACATATTTACCTCCCTCCGCTTTCACGCCGTACTTACTCAATCCCATCGGGATAGCCGCGGAATAGATCCGGCCGTTCGCTTGGAGAATACCCGCTAACGTAACAAACTCGCCATTTCCCAAATAATTCTCCGACAAGATCGTATTCGTGTTTGTCGTAAACGTCTCTTTGGCCACATCCAGATAAGAGAGCAAGAAACCTTTAGGCAGATAACCATTCTCGTCCGCATATTCCTCACCCAGATCACCGGTAGAAGATGTAATGATATAGTCACCGTAGATACCATAAGAAGTAAACCGCTTGATCTCGTAAGTATTATCACGCTCCTTAACCTTGCCTTCCGTATTCAGTACGTATGAAGAAGTAACACCGGCATTTCCTTGATTGTAAACCAAACGATACAAATATTTATCCTTATAGAAGATCCATTGCGTACCGCTTTCCGTAGTGAGTCCGTTGTTTTTAGCGGAGATAGAGCCATCACCCAGCGTATCGGCTGTCAACAAGTAATTCGCGTCACCGACAGAAGCGGCAACTACATAGCTCGAAACCACCTCCGAGGTCGATCCTCCGCCATTTCCATTCCCGTTGCCTCCGTTATCCGGGTTTACAGGATCGTCGTCACTACAAGAAGTAAATACTCCCCCAACCAATAACGCGGCGGCAAGACCTGTCATTAAATAATTCTTCTTCATGTTGTTTTAATCTATTATGTTTTGAATTAATTATTGATAAATAAAAGATAGTCACACTTTAAATTAATTACCGAAATAAACCCTCACCTTACCATAGAAAGCCCTGCCAGCCTTCTGCAAGCTGAAGTTATCGTATAATTTCTCGTTCGTGAGATTCCTGCACTCGAAAGAGATATTGTAACGCCCGTTCTGTATACCATAAGAGAGTGTCAGGTTATGCGAGAATTGAGTTGGTACCACAAATTCGGATTCACTGCCTACTGCCTCCGAATACAGCGGGAAACTATGCATATATAAATTATCGTAAGTGACACTTAGCGTATTGCCTTTCTTCCACAAATTACGCCAGTAGAAGGTCACATCCGAGTTGGCAAACTGATAAGGAAGATTCGGCATACGTGCGCCATATGTCAAGCTCTCTTGGTTCGTCCCGCTGGTAACCGTCTTCACGTTATCCCTTACATTCATCTGCGTAAAGTTTCCTCCTACGCTTACCCAGTTAGCGAAACCGTAGCGAACCGAGATATTGTAACCCTTGGTCTCTACACGACCATGATTCACATAGGTAGCGCCATATTTACCGCCGCTCAAATCCGATATATTCCGTTGGATATAATCTTTCGTATTTCGGTAGATCAATCCGCCTTCCACATATACGGAATGCTTACCGAATGTCTCGTTGTAGCTTAAATTCAGATTCACGTTATCGCTGTTCTCCGGTCTCAAGGAAATATCGCCGGTCTCAAGGTCCTCATCGCCAAACATCTCCTCATTGGTCGGCAGGCGATAGGCTTTCTCATAGGACAATTTCGCTTGCAAGCTTTTCAAGATAAAGTAAGTTCCCGCGGCCCCATATCCCATCGCGCTTACCGAATTGGTCGTACGTATATAGTCATCTTGAGCCGAGGAAGTAGCGACAGGCCCCGCGATAAACTGGTTGTAATATTTACCGAACACAGACAAGTTCCAATGTTCCGTCGGCATCAAGCGATACGAAAGACCGCTGATATTTTTACGGGTTTCCTTCGGGATAGCGTTCGCTTCCGAGTCCTCGTTCAAAAGAGACTGATTCGAACGCCGGAACGCGTTGATCACGTGATTGAACGTGAACGTATGCGCCTTACCGATACGGTAGTTAGCTGTTAAGGTTCCGTTCCAGTTATTATTATCCGACCGGGTGTTCTGATAAGATTGCTCACCGGGCATCCGGAGCGGACGCATCTCGCCACGCCAATTATATTCATAGGAAGAGGTATCTACATTGTTCGTCATGTTCTTATTATAATTCGCCGTCAATACCACATCCAAGCCCCTAACGAAGAAATCACGCTTGCGATAGTCCAACGACGGCATGATCGAGTATCCCTTCCGATATTTGCCGCCAAACACCACTTCTTGGCGTACGCCCGTCTGTATATCTTTATACATATGTGAATAGGTAAACCCAAACATCAAACGATCCGCCCATTTCTTATCCACGAAACCTATTTTCCCGATAACGGCCTCGTTATGATACGTATCATGAAAACGCTTCACATGCTCGATCTTTTTCTTATTGATCGCTCCGGTCGTAAAGTCCTTCACCGGAGTATCCACATAGTAATTATTATCCGAATAATTCTGGAAAACGTTGATCTCATACGTGAGTCCGCTCCGGAAAGTTTGTCCGAAGTTCACATAAGATTTATGCGTATTGAAAGACCCGTATGAATAAGAAGCATCCAAAAACCATTTGTTCCGGTTCTTCTTGGTGATGATATTGATAACACCTCCGATAGCGTCTGTTCCGAAACCCACCGGTACCACACCCTTATAGACCTCTATACGCTCGGCATAATTCACCGGAATGTTATTCAGTCCGAAAGAACTGCCGACACCTTCTTGCGGAACCCCATCGATAAAGATCTTGATATGCTTGCCGGTAAATCCATCCATCATCAGTTGCATATCCGAGCCGACACCGCCGGACTCCCGGATCTTCATTCCGGGCGCTTGAGCCAAGGCTTCACTCAAGTTCTGGGTTGAATTTTGCAAGGCTTTCGTATCGAGGGCCACGGCATTGAACGCAGAACGCTTGAGCCGGGTCACGCCATTAGAAACGACAACCACCTCATCCAACTCCGTAGCTTGAGGGCTGATTACCACATTCATCTTCGTCCGTTCCCCACGCATCAGTTTCACGGGTTTCTCTACCGTCTTATATCCGATAGCCGATACTACTAATGTATATTCTCCCGCGGGAGCTTGAAGATGATAGATACCTTCCTCATTCGTAGTCCCGCCGTAATTCGTACCTTTTAGATAAACGGTAGCGAAATCCACGGTTGTTTTTTCCGTGGACAGGACTTTACCCGATATCATTGTTTTATGTTGAGAAAAAGCCGAGATGGAAATAAGCAACAGTAAAAAGGAGAGGAAAAGCCCTCTGATTTTCTTCATCATCATTTAATCAATTATGTTATTTAAAACGTTGCAAAGTTACGATCAGAGACTACAGCCCCACAATACCTAAGAATGGGTAAAATCACATTAAAAATCCACGGAGGTATACCAAACAATCCCCTTATTCAGGTAATTGGATGTATGGAGTAAGTTCGTAAAATTGAGTTATGTCAAATTTTAAATCTATTTAAACCCAATCGCAAGTTTTTGAGAGACATTTTCTTAATAAACTTCAAAAAGGTTAACTATATTTGCGAGAAACAGATGTTTAATTTTAATTCTTTATCACCATGACAGACAGAAGAACATTTTTGAGAAACATTTCATTACTTACTTTAGGGGGCATAGCCAGCCAAAAAGTAATGGCTTCAAATCCCACCAGATCCATACCCGCCACGGATGCGATATCCTCGGCAACCGCCGGGAAAAAGATGGGATTGCAAACCTATTCGCTCGGACAGGAGTTACTGCAAGATATGCCTAACGGATTGAACCGATTGGCAAAAGCGGGATATACCGATCTGGAGATTTTCGGATATAGGGAAGACACTGGTAAATTCGGTGATTATAATCCTAAAAATACGACATTCATCGCCTCCAAGGATTATAAGAAAATGGTGGATGATGCCGGTTTGAGAATCAGTAGCTCACACCTGACCCCTTCTCTTCGTGAGTACACGAAAGAGAATATGCCCAAATTCGACGAGTTCTGGAAAAAGGCAACCGATATCCATGCCGAGCTAGGTGTTAGTTGTATGGTACAACCGAGTTTACCCCGTATCGAAAACGAGGATGACGCCAAAGTAGTATCGGAGATCTTCAACCGTGCCGGAGAGATCACGAAGAAAGCCGGAATCCTATGGGGTTACCATAATCATAGCAATGAGTTCAAACGGGTATTGAAAGCCGGCGAGAAACCGGAACAGAACCCGAATCCGTGGGCACCTCCTAAAGGTACTTATATCGAGGAGTTATTCCTAAAAAATACCGATCCGGATAAGGTTATGTTCGAGTTGGATGTATATTGGGCCGTTATGGGGCAGCAAGATCCCGTGGAATGGATGGAGAATTATCCGAATCGTTTTAAGTTATTGCACATCAAGGATCGTTGGATCATCGGTGATTCCGGTATGATGAATTTCCCGAATATATTCAAAAAAGCGTACGAGATCGGTATCCTCGGCTACTACGTGGAACTGGAAGGTGACAAAAAAGGCCGTACCCAGTTCGAGGGCGTAGAGAAGAGCGCCGCCTATTTGCAAGCCGCTCCGTTCGTTAAATAAAACATCCCGATTTATCCCATAAAAAAGACAGTGTTTCCGTAGAGCGATCATATGCTTGGGAACACTGTCTTTTTGTTTATTTTGCCTTCAAAAAAACACGTACGTCTTTTTTCGGAAACACGTACATGTTTTTCACGAAACACGTACATGTTTTTTCAAAGGGCATTACATGATTAAAAACTCATCTTTACACCGGCAAAATAACTTCTCGGACTAGCCGGGCCATAGATATAGGAGGAATCCCGGTTCTTACCTTGATCAAAGTCGGATTGGTAAGCGTTAAACAGATTCTGCACGCCTCCATTTACTTCTAGTTTCAGCTCTTTGTAAAGCGGGAACTCATACGCAAGCTTGATATTCATATCAAAGAAATCCGGAGTCTCCACCGCCTTATCCAAAGGTATATATCCCGCCAAGTGCTGCACCAACATACTTCCCGTATAAGTTCCCGACAGGGAAGCCGTGAAACGTTTGATAGGCGTAAGGGTAGCCGTAAAATAGCCATAGATATCCGGCGTACGGAACATCCTTGTCTCGGCTGGTACATTCTCGTCATCGCTCCATTTCTCGGCCTCTTTATAACGGCTTCGCTGGAAAGTAGCGCCCGCTTGCAAAGATAGCCATGAAGTTAACACCGACTTCCCTTCCAAGGTTAATCCCATCACTTTCGCCCCGGAACCGTTACGACGTTCCTTAATCAGATTGCCTTGCTCATCTTTCCCGATATCTTCCAAGACAAACACATCACTTAAGCTGGTGTAAAAACCTTCCACCAAGAAGTTCAACTGGATACCATTCTTAAAACGATGGTAAAAATCGACCGAGGCACTCAAGCTCTGCGATTTCTCCTCGGATAAATCTTTCGCACGCTGGATCATAGCGACCTCTCCACCGACCGCAGAGATATGCATATCCTCATCGAACGCTTGCGGGGCACGGAAACCACTGGAATAACTAGCCCGGATATTGATATCTTCCGTCGGATTAAAACGGATATTCGCACGAGGGCTGAATATGACATGATCCATCATATTATGTTTATCCAAACGACCGCCAATCAAGAAACTCCATCGCTTATTTTTCCACTCATTCTGCAAAAATGCGCTCTCGATATGCACCTTCTGATTCGTAAAGCGATTATACCCGATCATCTCGTCCTTCAAATGATCGAAACTATACTCCAAACCGGCAGTCAAATCCGATGGCATAAACAAAAATTTATCAAAACTATAAGCATATTGCGTACCGGCCATAACCGTCAGGTCCGTAGTCTTGCCGTAAGCGTTCGGATCTTGGTTCGTCCCGTAATAACTATCCCGGTCTGTATTCTGGGCAGAAGTGAAAACACTCCATTTATGTTTGTAATCCTTGGAGAAAAGATCGAATTTCAGACCTCCTCCATCAATCGAATGCTCCAACTGTTCGGCGATATCCGCTTCATGAGGCGGACGATCCAACAGATTTCCTCCCCTGCGGTATTCATTCATATGATGATACTCGAATGTCAATTTACTATAAGTACTCATTTTCAAGTACGAACGGAAACCAACCGTTTGATTCTTCAATTTAGGCAACTCCGTAAAACCATCTCCATCCTGATCAAAACCGGAACGATGACGGTTCTGGCCAAAAAGATATAAGCCCGCTTTCCCATTTTCCGATACCAAAGAGGCATTTAGGGTCGTATTATTATCGAAAGCAGATGTCCCGCCAATCGAGGTTAACGTATGCGACAATTCCCCGGAATTTCTCAAGGGCTCCTTCGTGATGATATTAATTGTCCCGGCGATAGCGGACGAGCCGAACAGTGCCGATCCCCCTCCTCGCATCACCTCTACCCGCTCGATCATATTCGCCGGTATTTGCTCAAGCCCATATACGCCGGATAAAGCGCTGAATATGGGACGTGAATCAATCAGTATTTGGGTATAAGGTCCGTCTAATCCATTGATCCGGACTTGCTGGAAACCGCAATTCTGGCAATTCGTCTCTACCCGTACACCCGGTTGGAAATTTAGTCCCTGTGCCAAATTCACCGCATTGGTCGTAGTAAAAACCTTCGCATCCAATACATTCACTAATGTGGGAGCCAACCGGCGGGAAGTTTCCGCACGATTCGCAGATACCACCACGCCATCCAAGGCGATCTGGTCTTCTTCCAGTTCTACATTAATCTCTAAGGTTTTTCCTTTCTTTAGGCTCACTTCTTTAGAGACAGTCTTATACCCGAGCGCTTTATATTCCAGCGTAAATTTACCTTCCGGCAGATTCTTCAGGAAATAATGTCCCGAGTTATCGGTGGTCGTACCGATCGTGGTACCTTTTAACAATACGTTGATAAAGGGAAGATGTTCCCCTGTTTTCTTATCCAATACATGTCCGAAAACATTTGCGTCTGAGTCGTTTAGACGGTCCTCTCCCGTGGCCTGAGCTACCGTTAGGGCACAGCACAGGCATAGTATAAAGATGAAAAATTTATTCATTTTAATTTATTCTGATAAGTAATACAATGTTATTAATCTCACAATATCAGAATATGGGAGGAGCCCGAAGCGTACGTCTTCCCCGGAAGGGAACGATATAGTCCGGATAGACCGGAGCGAAAGATAAGTTACGGATAAAGGAATAAAAAGCCGCCAGCAGAATAGCGACGAAAGCCGCACCTGTTATCTGCAAGACAGATAACTGATGAAGCAACTGAAACTCGGCGTAGCCATGTTCATGGTCCGGACGACCATCGTCCGTTTTATGATACGGGTGAGAATGGACGATTGTTACCCCGTTGACAATATGAACGTGGGTAAACGCAATAATACATCCCAAATAGGCTATGAACAGCGCAGGGAGTAATATCCTCAGATATTTTCTTAATCTATCCATCTCTTTTCTCTCGATCGCAAATATAGTAATATAACCGATAAAAGAGATACGCTGTTCAAAAATTACCTATTTGTAGGTATTTCATCAACCGAGTACACCACGTACCCGATCTTCAAAGGCCGAAAGGGCCGCTTTGGCGCCTTCTCCCATAGAAATAATGATTTGCTTAAAGGGTACGGTGGAAACGTCGCCCGCTGCATAAATACCCGGGACATTCGTCCGGCAATGTGCGTCAATCACGATCTCACCGGGACGATTTGTTTCGACAATCTCCTTAAAGACACCACTATTAGCGGCTAAGCCGATTTGAACAAAAATACCGTCTAAATGAATAACACGCTCTTCCCCTGTCTTACGATCCTTTGTACGGATACCGGTTACCTTGTCGCCATTTCCAACCACCTCGGTTGTTTGTGAACTAACAAAGATCTCGACATTCGGCAAACTCTTCGCTTTCTCTTGCAAGACTTGATCCGCTTTTAACTCATCCATAAACTCCAAAACGGTTACTTTCGAACAGATCCCCGCCAAATCAATAGCCGCCTCGATACCGGAATTTCCACCGCCAACCACGGCAACATGTTTTCCCTTATAAAACGGACCGTCGCAATGAGGACAAAAAGCCACTCCACGCCCTATATACTCTGCCTCACCCGGTACATTCAATTTACGCCAGCTAGCGCCCGTAGCGACAATAACCGCCGGAGCCTTGAATATCTCACCTCCAGCCGTAGATAAAACCTTCTCGTTTCCTTCTATCGTTACCTTCTCTATACGACGATGCTCCAGCAGGTCAATCGGATATTGCCGCATATGCAAGCGCAGATTGTCAGCCAACTGGGTACCTGTTGTCTCCGGAACTGAAATCAGATTCTCAATTCCTACCGTCTCCTTCACCTGCCCGCCGATACGCTCCGCCACGACAGCGACACTCAGCCCCTTTCGTGCGGAATAAATAGCGGCAGAAGCACCAGCCGGACCCCCACCGACCACAACCACGTCATATCGTTTTACTGTCTTCTCCGTCAGGCTCTCATTGATTCCATACTGAGCTTCCAGCTTCGATAACAATTCACCGAATTCCCCACGTCCTACATGGATCAGTTTTCCATCCGCAAAGACAGAGGGGACGCCTTGTATCTTCAAGGCATCAACTTCCGCCTGATTGATAGCCCCATCTACCATCTCATGATGGATCTGAGGATTTAAAGTCGTCATAGCGTTTAATGCCTGTACCACATCCGGGCAATTCGTACAAGTCAAAGAGACATAGGTCGTCAGATGTATCGGGCCATTCAAGGCTTTAACACGATTACAAATGCTCTCGTCCGGAAAATTCTTGCCTTTCCCATCTGAATTCAAGATCGCCAACAGCAAGGAAGTAAACTCGTGTCCATTAGGTACTCCACGAAACTTAATCCCCGTTTTCGCTCCATCCTTTAATAAAATGAATTCCAATCCATCCCCATCAGATACTCGCATAGATATTTTATCCGAACAAGAGGCAACATCACCTAATAAATCCAACAACTCTTGTCTACTTTCATGCGCAGGAGAGATCGATATATCAAAGGTATAATTCGCATTTAACCCTGCGAATATACCTTTCAATTGTTCTTTTAATATTGATTCTAACACGATCTATACTCTTAATTATTTAGATTTTCCCTACCAAGTCAATGCTAGGTTTCAAGGTAGCCTCCCCTTTCTTCCATTTAGCGGGACAAACCTCACCATCATGTGAAGCGACAAACTGAGCGGCTTCAACTTTACGAAGTAACTCGGAAGCGTCACGACCGATATTGTTATCATGAATCTCGGCCACTTTGATCTTTCCTTCCGGATTTACCAAGAAAGTGCCACGGTATGCCATACCCTCTTCCTCAATCATCACACCAAACGCACGACTCAGTGCTCCAGTGGGATCCGCCAACATCGGATATTGGATCTTACGGATAGTCTCGGAAGCGTCATGCCAAGCTTTATGTACAAAATGAGAGTCTGTACTTACAGAGTAAATTTCTACTCCCATTGATTTAAACTGCTCATACTTCTCAGCCATATCGACCAACTCTGTTGGACAAACAAATGTAAAATCGGCCGGGTAGAAGAAAAAGATAGCCCACTTACCCAAAACGTCCTCGTTGGTTATGTAGGGGGCAGTTTATATAGTTAATAAAGAAAGTAAGTGAAAATGTCATATAACATCCTGTAAATAAACATACAAGACCAGTACCTACGAAAGGATCATAGGTGATAAGATTGGTTAATCAACTTGAATTTGCTTGAATCCTATTTTAATTATTCATCAACAAAGACAGTTAAAGTTGAATTAGGATTCAAGCAAGGTTTAACTAGAATTGAACAACGAATCAACTTTTAGTTTTTGATTTAGGAACAATCATATCTTCATATCTTTTCATATAGTCTATTTCTTTACCTAAAAGAAGATATTCATTTCTAATATATTCTTTCAGTCTTATTATCAGTAATATATCTATTAACTTTTCGTTGTCTATATTTTCAACATCCTCTTTAAACTCTTCATCAAATTCATTGATATATATTGGAAAAGGCTTCATTTCTGGAAATTTCTCTTTTAAAAATTCTGGAGGAGCGAGATAATGAAGAAACGATGTCAAAGAAATTCTATCATTATAAGCCTTTTCTAGATCTTCTTTTTTTAATAAAAGTAGCTCTTTTATTCGTTTTGTTGAAAATTGGTCATAGTATTTAATCAATAAATACTCGTAATTATATGGTAATAAAGGAGTTCCTCCATAATAATCGGTTAAGGCTTCTTTGTGAGATTCGATCAATTCACATTTACTTTCGGAAAGCGAATGGACAAAATTTGCGTACATCGAATTATTGCTATTGTCAATATTCCCTTTGCATGGTTTGCGTACTTCAAATATATCTTCAAATATATTTCCTTCATTTTTGTAATACCAATTAAAAGAAACCCCCAAAGCCCATAAAGCATCTGTTACTCTTATGCTGGGATCTTTCTTGCCTTGTTCCAACAATGAATAATATGCCTGGCCAATTCCCAATTTTTCGGCAAAATCCTTTTGGGTAAGCCCCATAGCGATCCTAATTTCTTTAAATTTATTACCCATATCAATATTTTGATTGAATTATTATTGATAATATCAATATTTATACTACATTTGCAACAAATATAGATAAAATATAGATATGGAAAGGAGTAAACTTAGAAAAATGTTGCCGCATGGGGCATTACAAGAAGTTGCCAAATGTGCAAATGTATCAAGAGGTGCTGTTTATAAATTCTTCGGAAATAAGTCCAATAGTACCAAAATAGAAATGGCTGCTATCAATATTGCAGCCATGTATAAGAAGAATAAAGACACTGCAATAAAACAAATTACGAATGAGGAAGGAGATATTGTTACACAATGATGTTTTGTATATTTCTCGTAACTATTTCTACAATAAGTATTCTATAAGTAGATCTACAGTTGATAAATGGATAAAAAGGAACGTATGTGATAGAGTATATATAGATAATCGACCTTATATTTCTTATGACAGCATACCAAGTTGTTCGAGATTGAAACTTCCTTCTAAAAAAGAACTTATAGAATTAGTAAATGTAGAAAAAAACAAAACAATATCTAATGATATATTCATTCGCATGGAACGTTCGTACAACAAAGGTTTTACAGCGTACCGGAATAAATATAAGGCTTTAGGCATTGTTGGAGAAAAGGTTATCGAGTATGCCCGTCATCATGCTGTATGGTCTGAAATACTGGCAATCCGGGAAGAATACAAACAAGCCCGTTTCCCACTTCGCAAGGTTTGGGAAGCCTATAAACGCTTGTATCCGGATGGTTACACCTACAACCGTATGAACCCCTGTATCAATACCTGCCTGAAAGAGGGTATCGAACGACTTTTGATACACCAGTATTGCACAGACCCGCACCCTCAATATGACGGTATTTATACTTATTGGATAGCCGAACTTCTTCGTAGTGGAAAGAAATACAGTCGGGTGTACATACATAAGGTAGTTTGCGAATTGGCACGGGAAAACGGGCGTAAAGAGCCTTCATTATCCACTGTAAAGAACCGGATCAACGAGCTTATGTCGCTTATCGAGGCGAACCGTTACGGGGCTGATGAGTACAATTATAAGAAACTGCCTTATACCTCAATGGAACGGGCTACGGAATCCAACCTTCAATGGCAGATCGACGGTTGGGACTTGCCTTTCTACATGGAAGGATTCGGACGGCTTACGTTGTTTTGGGTTGTGGACGCTCATAGCGGTAAGATCGTGGGCTATAAGATAGCCCCGAGCGAAAGCACGGAAACGATCCTGCAAGGTATAGAGAACGCTGTTGAAAACACTGGCGTGCTGCCTTTGGAAATTGTGTCTGACAACCATTCGTTCAATAAGACATCCGAGGCGGAATATTTTAAAACCGCACTCGAAAAGAACGCTGGTACACGGTGGACGGTATCAAGTAACCCCCGTTATAAATCATTAGTTGAAAGGAGTTTTAAAACCTTTGGTGAACAGCATTGCAAGGAAATGCCGGGCTATATCGGGGAAGGTGTCAGAACCAAGAACCCAGACGGGCGCACCTCTCAGGAACTGTTGGATCAGTACCAAAAGGCCGGGAACTGGCTTACAGCCGAACAGATCACGATGATAGCGGTACAATGTATCACAGAATACAACGAAGCCAAGGGGAAAGACGGCATGACACGTAACGAACGGTATAAGGCCGGTTTGACCCCAAATGCCGTTAAAGTAGACTTGATAAGCCGTTTACAACTCTTTACCCGGACAGCTAAATATAAAGTTGACAGAGGGCAAATCAATATTGTACGGGAAGGTATCAAATACGAGTTCCAATTACGGGCAAGCCTGTTTAATGAGTTGAACGGTAAAGAGGTAAATGTACGCCGTACCGGTTTTGATGAAATATACTTATTTGATGTCAAGACAGATCGGTATATAGCTGCCGTTCCACGCAAACAGAAGATTCACGGGGCGATAGCCGACCAAACGGAAGAAGACAAAGAAAAGTTATTCAAGCACAAAGGTCGTTTGAGCGGTATAAAGGCCGAAAACAGGAATGTATTTGAAAGCATTGCTAAAGAAGCCTATTCCATTGATAAGGATGCGGCCTACTCCATCAATCCGAAGTTGAACGATAAGGACTTGATAAAGAAGTTCGAGCAGAACGGCGATTTACGCCGGGAACTGGAACGACAAGGCGTACAACTGGAGAATGTGACCAGTTTTCCAAAGGTGAAAGAGGTAAAATGTTACGATCCGGCCGAGGCCGACCGTAAAGCGGCCAAACGCCGGGAATCGCCTTTCCTTGCTACAGAAAAGGAAATCAGAGAGTTTGATATAAATAAATACTTAAATGAGGACGAAGAATAACCCGATACTATTAGCGGTAGTACCGGGCTGGCATTCCGTCCCTAAAAAAGAGACAAAATGAAAAATGCAAGTGCAAATGTACCTGAAAAGGTTGAGATTAAAAAGGCTGTGAACCAATATTGTAAAGAAAAAGGGATCAGCAAAGCGGAATTTGGTGTAAAATCCGGTATCAGCGATGCCACGTTATCCAATCTGGAGGCGGAAAGATGGGAGAAACTATCAACCCCTATGTTATTGCGTATCTGGAATTTTTGCAACAGGAACAACGTTGATAACCTGTTTTCGACGACGGATTTCATATCGACGTTCAAAATTTGCGACAAAGCCCGTAAATATCATTTCATGGTCGGTTTGATCGCAGATACAGGGATGGGCAAAACAACGGCGATCAGCGCATACAGCCGCCGAAAGAACGTGTTTTATGTCTGTTATGACAAGACGATGAACCCTCGCCAGTTCTTCCTGGCGTTGCTACGGGAACTGGCCTACCCGTTTGAAAGCAATTTGAATGAGATGATAAACCGGGCTGCGGATGAATTGAACCGGCTGGAAAACCCGCTTGTCATTATTGATGAGGCCGGGAAACTGAACCAGACAATGATACTTTACCTGCACGTGCTTCGTGACAAGGTTGCCGGGAACTGCGGCATAATATTGGCAGGTATGCCCTATTTCAAAGACAACATGAACAAGTTTGCCGCTAAAGAGAAAGAGGGTTACGCCGAGTTCTTGCGCCGGATCAACCTTTGGCACACGTTCGTAGGGCTGCAACCGAAAGAGATAGAAGAAATATGCCGGATCAATGGTATTGACGATCCGGATCGCATAAAGGATTTGAAACGAAAGAAACGTTTCGGGGACTTGATGAATGAAATTTATTTGGAAAAGGTAATGAGGGAGGAAATGTAATGGAACAGAATGCTTTCAAGCCGCTTATCGATTTTATGACGGATGATATTTCTTTGGCTGAACTGGGTAATAGCCTTAGTAGTATATACATGAGATTTACAGAATTAAGGATAGAATACCCGGACACCATTTGTAATGATGATACGGAACACCTGTATTTTCTTCGGCGAATGATCGATATTCTATATGAAATAGATAAACAATAAATGACAGACAGAAATGGTACGATTTGAAAAAGACAAACTGATTATTATATTGGATTGCAGCAATATAGATCCAAGAGAAGAACTTGTTTCTATCTATCAAGATTTTTTATCCATCGTATCAGCACAGGACAAAGATTATACCCTGTGCAATAAATACGCAATGGATCATATGTTGAGATTTCTTTCGGAAATAATGCCACAGGCAGAACAAATAAAAACAAAAACACTGATACAGCAATGAGAATGGTAACGCCCTCACAACTAAAGAAGATCCACACCCTTTTAGGGCAATTAGGTTTGATGAAACGCAAACCGGAACTCGTCCACAGTTTCACAGAAGGCAGGACGGAAAGCAGCCGGGATATGACATTACCAGAGGCGAAAGCCCTGATCGAATGGCTGGAGGGATCAAAGGAAAGAACGAACGTAATACGTCGTATCTGGCATTTGGCTTATGAAATGGGCATAATCGTTCCCGGTGATCAGAGCGAGAAAGCGATGAACATAGCCAAACTGGACGCTTTCTGCAAGGAACGGGGCACGGTAAAGAAAGCCATTTCCGCCCAATCCTTGAAAGAAGTCAAGCGCACGGCAAAGCAGTTCGAAGCCATGTATAAAAAACATGAGGAGAAGCAAGATATTAAATTAAAGATACAAGCATTGGAAGGCTACCTACAAATATTCATCAAGCATGAAGAATACGAAAAGGCGGCGGATACTAAAAAAATAATAGATGAACTCAAAAAAGAAATTGCTCCAAAGCGAAAGAGAGCCGTTAAGGCGGTTTGAGTTTCCAAGACGGTACAGACCGCCACCGAACGAAAGATAATTGAAATCAAACGAGTTTAAACAGTGTTTTAACAGTGTAACAACAAAATATATGAACAAGACATTTATATTAAGTGATGAATCATTAAACAGCTATGGTTATAAAGTGCTTACAAGCGGAATAGACTTGAAGCAGTTCAGGGATAATCCGGTTATGTTTTATAACCATAATCGAGAATCAGGCGTTATTGGTAGATGGGAAAATATAAGGATAGAAGGAACCCGTTTACTTGGAGATCCGGTATTCGATGAAGCCGATGAGTTTGCGAGAAAGATCAAAAGCAAGATTGAAAACGGTTTTGTCAAATCAGCCAGCATTGGTTTTTGTACGGAAGAACAATTCACCTTGAAAGATAATGAAAGATGGATTATGAAATGTCGGATAATAGAATGTTCGGTCGTGGACATTCCTTCCAATGAAAACGCAATGGCACTTTACGACAGAAACGACAAACGGGTATTGGATATAAACGAATATTTTCTATCTCTTTCATCAAACCGAACACAAACAACATCTCCGGATTTTTTAAACCGACTGGCAAAAACGCTCCGTCTCCAAAATTGTTCGGAAGAGAATATCTTGAAGGAGGTAAATAGTATGTTGGATGAGTTGAACCCGAACGGGGTAAGCAACCGACTTAAAAACGCCTTAAAGGTGGGCATCATAGATCAACAACAGTTTTGCGGCCTATTGGACATGGGGAATAATAACCCTGTCGCCTTTGATTCCTATTTCTTAAAAGTAGAACAGGATCACAAAGCAAACCTGCAACAGAAATATGAACAATATTTTATTGACAATCCTAAAAAGTTTATCCCGGTACCGGATCGGAACGAGTTTAAACGGTTGGCCGAAATGGACTTCAATTTGTTTTTAACGGTCATGAAACATATTCCGGAGAGGCAAAGCCTGTATTCCAAGATAGTTCCACCGGGAAGTATAAAAGGTGAAAAGGGCAATTGGACATTAAGAGAATACCGAAAATTCTCGCCGGAGACGCTCAGACGTGACCCGGAACTATATCAACGACTTTTAGAAGAGGAACAAAAACAAAAGTAATAACACTCAAAATCATTTTTATTTATGACAACATTAAACAAACAGGTCTGGATAGACCAAATTTTAGAGGGTTTTTACCCTGATAGCTCATTCCTTAAATATGCCAAAGATTTATCTGGGTTGGTTGAGTATGATAAAATCAATATGGCAGAGGCCGGGGTTGATCCGAACGTGCTTATCAATAACACAACTTACCCGATTAAGGTTATACAACGAATTGATACGCCTATTTCCATAGAACTGGACAAGTTCGAGACGGAGAACACATTGATACGCCGCCCGGAGGTAATAGAGTATTCATACGACCAGTTGGAAAGCGTGATCCGTGGCCATCGCCAGTCATTAAAGACAAAAACAGCGGAAAAGGCGGCACACGCTTACGCACCACAAAAAGACAGCGAGTTTACCCCGGTAATATACACGACCGGAGAAGTCATAGACGGGCGTAAAAGATTGACTTATGAAGACATTATAACGTTGAAAGGTCGATATGATGCCGTTGATATACCTTTAGAGGATCGTTATCTGGTATTGTCTCCGGAACACGCAACGGATTTGTTATTGGCAGACATCAAACTATTTAAGGATTTGACTAACATAAAGGATGGTAAACCGTTCAACTTTGCCGGATTCTCCATGTTGCAGTTTTCAAAGATGCCCAAATACGAGATAAACAGTACTTCAAAAGAGCTTGAAAAGGTCGCTTTCGGAACGAAAACGGAATCTAAAATGTTTTGTTCGTTTGCCTTTCATGCAGACGAAGTAATGAAGGCAGACGGGGAAATGTTTATGTACGCAAACGAAAACGATGCAAAAGAGCGTGGAACGATTGTTGGTTTCGACAAACGGTTTATTGCCGTTCCTATGCGAAATAAAGGTATCGGGGCTATTGTTTCAGCCAATGAATAGGCTATAATGCGGTAATGACAACGGGGAAATGATCATGATGACATTTCTCCGTTTTTTTATTACAAGTATCAATAAACCTTGAAAAACAAATATGATTGGCGTCCTTAGTGTTTCTCTAATTTCTTTTGTTCCTTTACAACGGATATACCTATATAATTAAGGTATGTCCGATAACACATTGGATATATAGGATATATATAACGTCTCCAAACCTCCTTATAACAACGATCACGACGACCGGGTTCATAATGTTGCTTTGTCAGTTCGCAAACAGCCTGTATGCGCTTTAATGTATTAGGATGATAGTTGCCCATTCTGTGTAAAATTTTACATCAAAAGTAAGCAATCAGGAAAGTAAGAAAAAAAAGAGTGTAAATATTTGCACTATTTTAAATTATGAAATACGACTGGCAGACCTGAATAATCAAACCTGCCAGAAGGGGGCTCACGGCTTTTCAGCTTAGAACCACCACAAAAGTATAAATTATACAATCAATATGCAAATGATTATATTATCTTATTAACGGCAAACTTGTTACAAAAATAGAAATGAGTGTCTATTATCATTACCGATACACATAGTTTGATATTAACAATATATTTTGCCGCTTACAGTTACAGTCTTGAAATTACCATTTTGAAAAGCTTGTACTTTAAACTCCGGAAGTTGAGAATTAATAATCGGTTCCATACTTGTTCCTATTTTTAAATGAATACTATTTGTTTTTATTTCCGATACAAAAATATAACATATTTCTTCATTAAAACAATTTTTCTAATCGATATATTTTATGAGGTTATAGATAACACTTTATCAATCAATAAAAAGGGCCTATCCTCACGGATAAGCCCTTCAATATCTTGGGTTTTGGATTACTACATAATTAGCGATTATAATTTACTTTATATACTTAATTGATTCTTTTGTATCCGTATACGGCACGGTCTCCCAATTCCTCCTCGATACGAAGCAGCTGGTTATATTTAGCCATACGGTCCGAACGACTTAATGATCCCGTCTTGATCTGTCCGCTATTGGTAGCGACAGCGATATCGGCGATCGTAGCGTCTTCCGTCTCACCGGAACGGTGTGAAGTAACGGTCGTGTATCCATGACGGTGAGCCATCTCGATAGCGTTCAGTGTCTCCGTCAAGGAACCGATCTGATTTACCTTGATCAAGATTGAGTTACCGCAACCTTCTTTAATACCCCTTGAAAGGAACTCTACATTTGTCACGAACAAATCATCTCCGACTAATTGGCAATGGTTACCAATACGATCTGTCAGTTTCTTCCAACCAGCCCAATCATTCTCACTCATACCATCCTCAATGGAATCGATCGGGTATTCGTTGATCAGCTTTTCCAGATAATCCACTTGTTCGTCGGAAGTACGTTTCACTCCTTTTTCTCCTTCAAACTTCGTGTAATCGTAGATTCCATCCTTATAAAACTCAGAAGAAGCGCAATCCATACCGATCATCACATCCTTGCCCGGTTCATAACCAGCCGCCTTGATAGCGGCGATAATTGAGTTCAAGGCATCTTCCGTACCTTCCAAATTCGGGGCGAAACCACCCTCATCACCAACAGCGGTACTTAACCCACGATCGTGCAATACCTTTTTCAACGCATGGAATACCTCAGCGCCCATACGTAAGCCTTCCTTGAAAGAAGCGGCACCTACCGGACGAATCATAAACTCTTGGAAAGCGATCGGAGCGTCGCTATGCGAACCGCCATTGATTATATTCATCATCGGAACAGGCATCACGTAGGTATTCGTTCCACCAATATATCTATATAAAGGAATATCCAAATAATTTGCGGCAGCTTTCGCTACAGCTAAAGAAACGCCAAGGATAGCGTTCGCACCTAGTTTCGATTTAGTTTTCGTACCGTCCAAAGCCAACATCGCATGATCGATACCTATCTGATCCAAGGCAGACATCCCCTTCAATGCCGGAGCGATAATCGTATTGATATTCTCAACCGCTTTCAATACGCCTTTACCACCATAACGCTTCTTGTCGCCATCACGCAACTCCAAAGCCTCGTTCTCGCCGGTGGACGCACCGGAAGGCACAGACGCACGGCCCATAACGCCGGACTCTAGTAAAATATCAACCTCTACTGTCGGGTTACCTCTTGAATCTAGGATCTCACGTCCTGTAATCTTTTCTATTTTCATTGCTTCTACGTTTTTTAAACTGACGCAAATATAGATGGATTACTTGAACCGTGAAATCACCACAAATTGCTATTTTCACCTCAATAATACCTGAATGTAGGTAGAGACTACAACACTCCCGCCCGCACCCGGCTCAAAGATTCGGGTGTCATCAATAAATACGAGGCGATATGATTGACAGAAGCACGTTTCGCTGCTTCCGGATATTCCTGTTGAAAACGCAGATAACGTTTTCTTGCCGACTCAAAACGCCAAGAGTCCGCTTTCTCTTGCGAAAGCATCAAAGCCCACTCCAGTATTTTCTGGTACAATCTATTAATAGCTAAAGATGTTTTCAATAAATCGCTAAATTCCGAAAAAGAGATCCGGTGATAAACCGTCGGTTCCAATGCCTCGATTAATAAACGCATCGGTTCTCTTTGGAATGTGCTGGCTATACAAATAACGATATTTCCCTCACAGGAGAAATGCTCGGTAATATCACGTTTATTCTTATAGTAAAACTGGCGTAATAATCCCGATTCCACATAATATAAATATTTAGATATTTGTCCGTTATCCAACAATAATTCTCCTTTCGCAGCCTTACTTGATTCTATGATCGAGGCCAGAGAATCCAAATCCGCATCGGGTAATGGATAAAAACGTTTGGATATCATTTCGGCTATTTCTTGTGGTGTCTTCATACTATTCATCATTTTCTGATCTATATCATTTTTTATCTCCTTACAAAAATAGATATTTGTTGCATATAACAAAACAAACACATATTAAATAGTCAAGGTTAGTCTAGGCAAAAATTATTACTATCGTTTAAAAGCTAATCGGATTAGATTGTTTTCCCTGATTAGCTGTTGCATAATCGCAAGGCTTGATCGAGAGATCAGGCCTTGTTATTTTCTGGTTTGTAGCGAGAGAATATCGCTTTCGCATTATCTAAACGTTCTTTTGATAAGGGTTCCACCCCCTTTAACGGATAATCGAGGCCTAATTGCTCATATTTATAGGTTCCCATCGTATGATAAGGCAATAATTCCACTTTGCGAACCACTTTATATGAACTGACATACCGAGCTAACGCCTCCAGCCACTCGTCATTATCCGTATATCCGGGGACAATAACATGGCGAATCCAAGTATCTATGCCACGTCTCTCCAATTCATCCAAGAACAGAAGCGTATTATCCTGCTTGACACCCGCCAGTAACGGATGTAAATCCGGGTTTAAGGTTTTGATGTCCAATAACACTAAGTCCGCATAATCCAAGACTTCCCAAGCTTTTGAGGTACATACGAAACCAGATGTGTCCAAAGCTGTGTGAAGACCTTGCTCTTGGCACAAACGGAAAAACTCTTTCAGAAACTCAGGTTGCAATAAAGGTTCCCCACCGGTAACAGTCACCCCCCCACGGGCGATAAAACTCTTATACCGTAAAACTTCCGTCAATAGCTCGCCGGGAGTCATCTGATATTTCACCTTCCCTTTCGGGTTCCAAGTATCCGGGTTATGGCAATACAGGCAACGCAACGGGCAGCCCTGCATAAAAACGACAAAGCGAATTCCGGGACCATCTACGGTCCCGAAACTCTCTAATGAATGTATCTTACCTTTTATCACTTACAGTGAATGGTTAATGGTTCTTGAAATAACATCCAACTGTTGTTCACGAGTCAGTTTCACGAAGTTTACCGCATATCCGGATACACGGATCGTAAGTTGCGGATATTTCTCGGGATGTTCCATAGCGTCGATCAACAAATCCTTATCAAATACGTTAACATTCAGATGCTGACCTCCATCCGGAGTAAAATAGCCATCCAATAAGCTAACCAGATTATTGATCTGCATTTCACGCTCCTTTCCCAACGTAGCCGGAGAAACAGCGAAAGTATAAGAGATGCCGTCGTGCGCATGCTGGAATGGAAGCTTCGCTACCGAAGCTAGCGCAGCGATAGCACCTTTCGTATCACGACCGTTCATAGGGTTCGCGCCCGGAGCGAAAGGAGTTCCACCGATACGGCCATCCGGTGTCGTACCAGTCTTCTTACCATATACCACATTAGAGGTGATCGTAAGGATGGACTGCGTAGGTTTCGCATGGCGATAGGTCTCGTGCTGACGCAAATATTCCATGAACTTCTCGGTGATCTCTACAGCGATACTATCCGTACGATCATCGTTATTACCGAAAGGAACATATTCGCCCTCACGTTCGAAATCAACCGCCAAGCCACGCTCGTCACGGATCACACGTACTTTCGTATCACGGATAGCAGCCAACGAATCGGCAACGATAGAAAGACCGGCGATACCTGTCGCACGGATACGCTCTACATCCCCATCGTGAAGCGACATCTCGAATGCCTCATACGCATATTTATCATGCATATAATGGATTATCTTCAAGGCGTTCACATATACCTTCGCCAACCAGCGCATCATTTGTTCATACTTAGCCATCACCTCATCATACTCCAGATACTCACTGCGAACCGGTTCGAACATCGGGGCTACCTGTACGCCGCTACGCTCATCCCGTCCTCCATTGATCGCATACAATAAACACTTCGCTAAATTCGCACGAGCGCCGAAGAACTGCATCTGCTTTCCGATCTTCATGGGGGAAACGCAACAAGCGATACCATAATCATCCCCATAATCCGGACGCATCAAATCGTCATTCTCATATTGGATAGCCGACGTATCGATAGAGACCTTGGCACAGAAACGTTTCCAGTTCTCGGGAGCGTTCTTGAACCACAGCACCGTCAAGTTGGGTTCCGGTGCCGGACCTAAATTATACAATGTATGGAGATAACGATAGGAAGTTCTCGTTACCAAAGAACGTCCGTCCACTCCTTGACCGCCCAACGACTCTGTTACCCAAACCGGATCACCGGAGAACAAATCATTGTATTCCGGTGTACGTAAGAAACGAACGATACGCAACTTGATGATCAGCTGGTCTACTAACTCTTGCGCCTCCTCTTCCGTCATCTTACCCTCACGGATGTCTTTCTCGATGTAAATATCCAAGAATGTAGAGGTACGTCCGATAGACATTGCCGCACCATCCTGATCTTTTACCGCTGCCAGATAAGCCAAATACACAAACTGAACCGCCTCACGAGCATTTTGCGCCGGGCGGGTCACGTCGAAGCCATAACTAGCGCACATTCTCTCGAACGCTTTCAACGCCTTGATTTGCTCAGAAATCTCCTCACGGCTCTGGATAATCTCTTCCGTGATCTCTTGGATATCCAAACGATTCAAGAAACGCTTTTTCTCCTCGATCAAGATTGCCGTACCATATAAAGCGACACGACGATAGTCACCGATAATACGTCCTCTACCATACGCATCGGGCAAGCCGGTGATGATAGCCGAACGACGTGCGGCAACCATCTCTTCCGTATATGCGGAGAAAACGCCCTCGTTATGCGTCTTACGGTACTTCGTGAAGATTTCTTTCGTCATCGGGTCTAAATGATAACCGTAGGCTTCCAAGCTATTCTCGACCATACGGATACCACCCTTCGGGAAGATACCACGTTTCAGCGGAGCATCGGTTTGTAACCCAACGATAACCTCATTCTCCTTATCAATATAGCCCGGACCATATACATCGATCCCTTGAGGTAATTTTGTCTCGGCGTCATAAACTCCCTTTTCTCTCTCGACCTTAAACATCTCGGTCAGCTTGTTCCAGACCTTACGGGTCTTCTCGGAAGAAGCGACTAAAAAGGAATCATCCCCTTCATAAGGCGTATAGTTACTCTGGATAAAATCTCTTACATTGATCTCTCTCTTCCAGGTCTCACCCTTAAAGTGATCCCAGTACTCATTCTCAAATTTCATAAACAATCTTATCTAATACCACATTTTTACCGGCACAAAGGTAAAACTTTTATCCTCATGTTCCTGTAACATTTGCGACACCCCTCTAAAATCCCTATAAATAGGTATTAAAAATATACAAGAAGAAACGGGATAGTAATGCGATGCTTTGCACGAAGTCTCCATTTTATTCACTATCTTTGCCTACAGAACGTAAAAGTTAATCTGGATCAAACACATGAGAAATATCCTGTTTACCGTTTTATTTATAGGAATACTATCTTTAATCGCATCTCCTATCTCACTCGCATCTAAATCTTTGCATAAGGCAAATATGATTAATTTGTCGAACAATGCCATTATTTGCATGCATCAAGATCCGGATGGCTATTTGTGGATCGGGACTTACGACGGACTTAACTTATACAACGGAAAAGATACGTATGTATATCGTTTCGAATTAAATAACAAAAACTCTCTTTGTAGTAATATCATTCACAAAATATCCGACGCAGAACCCGGCTTTTTATGGATATCAACCTCTTTAGGTATCAATAAATTCTCGCTAAAGAAACGGAAAGTCACCGAGTCTTACCCGGGATACATGGAGAGTGATCTGGTAGCGACCGATTCATCCGGTATCACATTAGCCATTTGTAAAGAAAACCGGATATCTTGTTACACCCCATTTAGCGATGGATTCCGGGATCTGCCGAGAGAAGGGATAGGCCCTCAAACCGTACGGACTTTATTCGCCGGAACAGACGGATATTTTTATTTACTATTGACCTCGGGAATACTGAAAAAGTTAACACCGGATTTCTCCAATACAACTTTTAATTTACTATCGGAAGAACGCCAATTCCATAATAAACCGATCTTATCCGCATTTCATGAGAATAACCATATCTTCATTGTCGATACCGACAATAAGTTATATCGCCAACAGGTAGACGGAAGCGGGAAAGAATTCCTGTTTGATCTGTCTGGAATGACAAATAAATATGGAAACATCATTAAGATATGTACCTTCCAATCCAATGTATATATCGTTTTCCGTAACGGCAATATTCTAGACCTAAGCCAACCGGAAAACACGATAGACACGGGCATCGGTATCTTTTGCCTGATGAACGATAAAAGACAGGAGATTCTTTGGGTAGGGACCGATGGACAAGGCATACGGATGTTTTACGATAAACCCGATCTTTTCGGCTCTATCTTACTCAAGGATTTACCGATTAATATACAGAACCCCATACGTTCTTTATATACAGACAATGATCGATCCCTTTGGTTCGGGACAAAAGGAGACGGAATTGTCCGGATACAAGCCTATGACACTTACCCAAACAAAAAGGCGATTCCACAAAGCGCTATCACGCATTTCACCACCGCCGACGGATTATCCAGCAACCGGGTATATAGCTTCCAGAGAAGCGAATTCCATCCTTGTATCTGGATCGGTACGGAAGGCCCGGGGCTCTGTTATTATTCTTATAAAGAAAATCGAATAAAGACGATCCCGCAGCAAGAGGACACTCCCCCTATCCGCTATATCCATTCTATTTGTGAGGTAAACGACTCGACATTATGGTTGGCGACAACCGGCAACGGATTACTGAAGGTTACTTTACGTATGGATAAAGTCACGCCTACAATCAGTAAGATACAAACCTTCCCGCTAAAAAACGGGGAGAATACCTGCAAAGAGATTCAATCCATGATATATGATAACGACTCGACCTTATTTCTCGGGAGTCGTGGCGGTTATGGGGTTATTAGTTTTAACATATTCAACCAGAAATATGAGTTCCTGCAAACCAACAATTTAAGGAATCCGGCCATTGGAGACGTGTTATCTGTATGCCAGACCGAGGATTCTACTTTCTATGCAGGCGCCAGCTCCGGACTTACCCGGATTAAATTTAAAAGAGGAAAGATACATTTACGCCAATTCGATAAAAGCAACGGGATCGCAAACGACATGATCCATGGCATTCATGAGGGGAATGATAGCTGTATCTGGTTAAGCACCAATAAAGGTCTCACCAAATATAATCCCCGGAATAATTTTTTCCATAATTATCATCAACCTTATTTTAGCGTCACGGAATTCTCTGATGACGCTTATTGGAAATGCCCATACTCCGAGCGTTTATTCTTTGGAGGCATCAACGGATTAGTCTGGGTAAATAAACAAACGGAGCCGGAGCATACCTATCAACCCGAATTAAGTTTCTTCGAGTTGCAAATGGATAAACAAATCCTTCCATTATATAAGGACATCAGCCGGAACGGTGTAACGGTTCCGGCTGATGTGCAATCGTTAACGATTGCGTTCGTCGCTCCGGATTACATCAACGGGGAGAATTACGAGTATTCGTATCAGTTGGTCAACTATAATTCCTCTTGGGAAAAATTGCAAAAGACAAACAAGGTAACTTTCATGAACCTCCCGTACGGGGAATACTTGCTGAAAGTCCGTTATCGTAACGATGTCATTGATTCGTCGGCAAAAGAATACACCCTACCTATCAAGGTATTACCTCCTATTTATCTAAGCTCATTAGCTATTTTCACGTATCTTTTTATCGGTACGGTTTTAATCATCATTGCCATCTATCGCATCCATTACCAAATACTAAAGAAACAGAAACAAATAGCAGACAAGATCAAGGAGGAGCAAAAAGAGAAGCTATACGAGTCTAAGCTGAATTTCTTTACCCATATCACGCATGAGTTATGTACCCCGCTTACCTTGATCAATGGCGTGGAGAATTATATCCAAGCCTATGCCGCCACCTCAAAAGACAAGACATTAGAAAAATACACTTCAGTCCTCCGGGAAAATGTAGAGGAACTGAACGGGCTTATCCAAGAAATCCTTGATTTCCGGAAAGCGGAAGACGCTGGATTCAGTCATACGCACATCCGAAGAGTATCCGTATCCTCTCTTTTGCGAACTCAATTCGAATGGTTTTACCCACTATCCGAGCAACACCAAATCCAATTCAAGATCGATGCTCCCAAAGAGCTTTATTGGAATACGGATTCCGTCTATTTCAAGAAGATCCTAGCAAATCTGATTTCCAACGCATTTAAGTATACGGAAGACGGGGGCACGGTTCGTATCTCCTTACATGAGGAGGAGAACTTCCTCGTCCTTAAAGTTTACAACACCGGCAAAGGAATCGAGGAGGCAGACATGCAAAATATTTTCGACCGATATCGTATCCTTGGCACGATGGATAACGACGATAACAGGCAAAATACGGCACGGAATGGCCTCGGCTTATTTATCTGCCACAGCCTCGTACAATCCTTAGGTGGTAAAATCGACATAGAGAGTGAGGTCGGCCAATATGCTGAATTTACAGTTACCTTACCTTTTGGCATCGTAGAGGAGAGCTCAGACGACACGATAGACGAAGATATTCCCGTATCGCTTCCTTCCCCAAACACGGATATACAAAAGCCGCAAATCTCACATACGGCACAAAAAGAGACGGAAGATAAACCGATGATACTCGTTATCGACGATCATAAAGACATCGTCTGGCTAATCACGGAAACCCTCTCTTCCGAATATCAGGTTCAGGAAGCTTATAATGCGGAGGAGGCTCTGGAATTCCTCAAGCAATACACTCCCTCCCTTATCATCACCGATATCATGATGCCTAATATCGACGGATTGGAATTGATCTCTCTTATCAAGGAAAATAGATATACCCGTCATATCCCGCTTATTATCGTATCTGCCAAAATATCAGACCAAGAGCAAGCGGCAGGACTTAATATAGGAGCGGATGCCTATCTAACCAAGCCTTTCTCGCCAACAGTTCTCCTATCCGTCGTGAACCGATTGATGACAAATCAAAGAGAATTAAAAGAGTATTTCTATTCTCCGGAAAGTGCTTATCAATATACGGAAGGGCAATTATTACATCAAGAAGACAAGGAATTCCTTGACGCCGTAACCGCTATCATCAAAGAAAATGTCAGCAAGGAAGGACTCGGTCCCGAGCTGGTAGCGGACGCACTGAATATAAACACCCGCATCTTATATCGCCGTTTCAAGAAAATATCTACCATGACGCCGAGTGATTTTATAAAGGATTATAGGTTAAACTATGCAGCGCAATTACTCGTAAATACCAACATGAGCGTTCAGGAAATTATTTATAATGTAGGGATTTCTAACAAATCATACTTCTATAGGGAGTTTGCCCGTAAATATAACATGACTCCTAAAGAATACCGCACAAAAGAGGCATAAATCATTGATTCCTAAATAGTGTCATAATCTACCAAAAGAGTATCATAATCTGCCATATGCATTTCATGACACTTCTTCGGTATTTCAAAGCACTCTTCAATTCGTTAAGACCTATTAATATTGCTGTCGAATAACAAAGCAAACCGCTTGTGTGTATTCTTCCTTCGGGAAGCACATTATTAACTTTTAATTTAATGTTTTTATGAAAAAAAAGAGTGAAGGTAAGACGAGGAAATGCCTGACTTTATTAGGTGGACGAACCTCTTTGTTACTTTGTTTATCTTTAATGTTTCAGTCCTCTTATGCGGCCGAAGATTCTACTGTTCCTGAAATGGGAAACATGGAGATTCATCAGATCGCACAGCAAAGTTCAACCATTAAAGGTGTAGTAAAAGACCAAAAGGGTGAACCTCTGATTGGCGTTAGTATTGTTGTGAAAGGAACCACGAACGGAACAGCTTCGGACTTTGACGGAAATTTCACCTTGGATGTGCCGGATAACAGCACATTGGTATTTTCCTTCATCGGCTTCAAATCCCAAGAAGTTCGTTATACCGGGCAAAAAACATTGAACATAGTCTTAGCTGAAGACTCTGAGACACTAGACGAGGTAGTAGTCGTAGGTTACGGTTCCCAAAAGAAAGGTGAGATCACCTCATCCGTTACCAGCGTGAAAGCATCCGACTTTAACAAGGCACCGGTAGTGAACCCGATGCAATTGGTGGAAGGACGTGTAGCTGGTCTGACTGTATCACGTGGTAGCACCGACCCGAATGGCGAGGTAAAAGTACAGATGCGTGGTGCCTCATCTCTGAAAGGTAGCAATGAGCCTCTCGTTATTATCGACGGTATGCCGGGTAATATGACTTCTTTGAACGCTATCGCACCCGAGGATATCGAGGCGATCGACGTATTGAAAGACGGTTCCGCAGCCGCTATCTACGGAACCCGGGGTAATAACGGTGTGATCATCGTCTCCACGAGACGTCCGCAAGCCGGAACTACTCAAGTGGATTACTCAGGATATATCATGCACGAGGCGGTTTATAAACGGCCGGAAATCTTAAATGGAGACGAGTTCGTCGCTTATGGCAAGGAAACCAACAACGCCAATATCCGCGACTTTGGTGGACGGGATAACCATTACGACGCTTTATTGAATAAGAGTAATTTCACCCATGTACACAACTTGACCGCTACCGGTGGTAATGGTAAGACAAACTATCGCGCTTCTTTAAATTACAAAAAGAATGATGGTATGATCCGTAACACCAGCCGTGAAACGATCAATGGCTCTATCGCCGTGAACCACCGTGCGTTTGATGATAAACTACAGCTTTCTTTCAATCTAGCAAACTCTTTCGTGAAAGTGGACGCGGTTTCCGATGATGTGGATAAGGTAGGAGATATCCCTAATTACGGCATATTATACCAGGCGATCCGTATCAACCCGACGATGCCTATTTATAAGGAAGACGGCTCCTTCTGGGAAACTTACAGCGGTTACGAAGATTTCAACCCGGTAGCCCGCATATACCAGCGTACCAAGAAAAAGGAATTCAAGAATTTATTGGCGAACTTCAAGGCTCAATATGAGATTATCCCCGGTCTGACAGCCGCCGCTTTCTTCGCTATGGAGAAGAACGACGCATTAACTAACGATTATAGCATGCGTGAGGAATATAGCCAATATAAAGACGGTACAAACGGACGCGCCAAAAAAGAATATTATCAGAATACCAATCGTACTACTGAATGGACAGCAAACTACAATACTTCCATCAACGGCGTACACAATATTACCGGTTTGCTGGGATACAGTTACCAAGATTTTGAATACGAGCAATTCAGCGCCGAGAACAAAAACTTCTTGACGGACGTATTCGGTACCAATAACCTAGAAGCCGGCGGTTACCTAAAAGATGGTAAGGCCGAGATGAAGAGTAAAAAAGAGACCAGCAAACTGATCGCCTTCTTCGCCCGTGCCAACTATAATTACGACGGTAAATACATGGCCAGCGCCTCTATCCGCCGTGAAGGTTCCACAAAGTTCGGAGCGAACAACAAATGGGCTTGGTTCCCCTCTGTCAGCGCAGGCTGGATGATCTCTCGTGAGGACTTCATGGAGAGCCAAGAAGTATTCGACGTATTGAAATTCCGTGCCGGTTTCGGTATCACGGGTAGTCTACCTACCGATCCATATATGTCTCTCGCTACCTACGGCACAGGTGCTGGAGCTTGGAACGCTTACACCGGTTCATGGCTAACCGCCACTTACGGTCCGAATATCAACCCGAATCCGGATTTGAAATGGGAGAAGAATGAGTCCTTGAACATCGGTTTCGACTTCGGCTTGCTAGGTGGACGCCTAAATGGTACGATCGATTGGTATAGTCGTACGACTCGCGACTTGATCAGTAGCTACAATGCCCAACAGCCATCCTTGATCTACAACACGATCACCACCAACGTAGGCACGATGAGAAATAGAGGTATAGAATTAGCATTAAACGCAGAGGTCGTAAAGACTAAGGATTTCTCTTACACGGCTAATTTCACGTTCTCATACGAGAATAATAAATTGACATCTTTGTCTAACGACGTGTACAAATCTTCTTACGAGGATCAATATGACCTGCCCTCTCCGGGTAACCCGGGCAAGGCTTACCGCCTACAAGAAGGACAGCCGATCGCGTCATTCTTCGGTTATGTATGCGATGGTATCAATCCGGACGGAACTTGGAATCTTCGCGACATAGACGGAAAGGAAGGTCTGTCTGACGCTGACCGTACCTTTATCGGTAATGGTTTGCCGAAATTCAAGGCTGGCTTACAGAACACATTTACCTATAAGAACTTTGACTTCAGCTTCTTCCTGCGCGGTATGTTTGATTATGACGTATTGAACGAGGGTGCTATTTATTTCGGAACGACTGTTAATATTGATCAGTCTGGCACAAACGTATACAAGGATGCCTTGAAGAACAAGGTAACAGAGCAACCATTGTTCTCTTCTTATTATCTAGAGAAAGGGAACTTCTTGAAGATCGATAACGTGACACTAGGTTATACATTCAACTTCAAAAATAATAAATATGTGCGCAACTTACGTATTTATGGTAATGTCACCAATCTTGCGACTATTACAGGATACTCTGGTTTAACCCCTGACGTAAACGTAACAGGACTACAAGCAGGTATAGAGAAGCGCGGATCTTATCCCACCACCCGTACCTTCACGTTTGGCGTTAATTTTGGATTCTAATTAAGTAACAATAGATTTAAGACAATACAATGAAAGCTTTAAAAAATATATGCGCAATTTCATTATTGCTGGGAGCTACCGCATTTACCTCTTGTACGGACCTGACAGAGGAAATACATAGCTCGGTAATCGCTGAGAATTATTACAACAATGCAGGCGAGGTAATGGCCGCCATGATGCGTCCATGGGGACACTTCTGTGGAACTATGCAAGTAGCCCAATCGCCTTGGTCATGTAACGAGTTATCTTCCGACTGTGCCGCATGGCCTCAAAAAGGTCGCCACGGCTATGACAATGGAGACTGGATTCGCTTACACCGCCATCAATGGATTCCTACGGATGGTCAAGTAGTGGATGCTTGGAAAAAATTATTTGAAGGTATCGGATATGCTAACAACTTCCTTACAGATACAGAGAATATAGATTTTGAAGCACTCCAAGTTCCAATGTCTAAAGCACAAGCACAAGCGGAGATGCGTGTATATCGCGCTTACTGTTATTGGTATGTGATGGATATGTTCGGTACGGCTCCAATTTGCGAGAAAATCGGTGAAATCAATCCTTCCTCCAAATCTCGCGCAGAGTTATTCGCTTGGATCGAAAAAGAGTTAAACGAGAGTATTCCTTCTTTGTCAGAGAGTAAAACAGAGACCTACGGACGTGTATCCAAATGGGGGGCTTACGCATTATTGGCTCGTCTCTATTTGAATGCGGAAATTTATACTGGACAAGCACGCTGGGATGATTGTATCGCAGCTTGCGATGAATTAGCTAAGGGAGGTTTCGCATTGGATAAGAAGTGGAACGACACTTTCCGTGCGGATAACGACAAGCGATCTACCGAGATTATCTGGTCAATCGTGTATGATGAAGTATATGCCAAAGGAATGGGTTGGTATCAACGTTGGTTGCATTACGCACACCAAACTGGCTGGGATTTGCAATCCGGTCCTTGGAACGGCTTGGTGACACAACCGACCTTTTATGACTCATTCGCTGACAACGACTTGAGAAAAATTGAGGGTTTCTTGATCGGTAAGCAATATCCTCGCAAAGTAGATGAAAACGGTAATTACTACTACGACACGACCGCAGAGCCTTTGAAAGGTTCAGAGGAGTACAATGGGCAGGATTTGGTATTCGTAAACTACATTAAGTCCATGACCGAGGGCGAAGAAAACAGCGGCGCTCGCTCTATCAAGTATGAGATCCAACCGGGTACTACCGGCGATATGAACAACGACTGGGTGATGTTCCGTTATTCCGAGGTTATCTATAACAAAGCGGAGGCCTTGATGCGTAAGAACGGGGGCAAAGCAACGCAAGAAGTGGTAGATATGATCAACAGCGTTCGTCAACGTTCTTTCAAGGCAGAGGATTGGGAGAAAGCGAAATATACGACCGCTACATTGACAATGGATGAGTTCTTAGCCGAAAAAGGTAGAGAGTTTGCTTTCGAAGGAATCCGCCGTACAGACTTGGTTCGTTTTAACAAGTTCGTAACCACTTCTTGGTGGGACAAGACTGCATCCAACGAACCAAAGCGTAATATCTTCCCTATTCCGCAAAGACAATTGGATGCTAACGCAAACTTATCTCCGAACGAGGCTAACTCATTGTTCTAAATATCAACTAAGTATAGTAGAAATCCATTATTAACAAATTAGCACTTGACAATGATAGAGGACTACTATACTTATTGATCTGAAAATATAAAAGGTTACCTTTGTCACTATCAAAGGTTATCCTTGGAACTATCAAAGGTGACCTTTTATGTTTCATCCTTTTCTAACTAATTGATACGACATGATAAATCTCAAGAAATCGATGTGTTGCCTCTTTCTGGCAGCCAGCTCAACAGTAGCGATCGCACAGACCAGTGTAGTTGATCTTGTAAACCCGATCATCGGGACAAATGGAATGGGACATACATTCCCGGGCGCTTGTGTACCCTTCGGACTCGTGCAACTCAGTCCGGATACAGATACCATACCACACAACGTAGATGGTAAATACCAACCTCGCTCCTACGAGTATTGTGCGGGTTATCAACATAAAGACAGTAGCATCGTAGGTTTCAGCCACACCCACTTCAGCGGTACCGGCCACTCCGACCTCGGGGATATCTTGATTATGCCTACCACCGGAACGTTGAAGCTAAACCCCGGAACGGCCACGAATCCCGATGGCGGTTACCGTTCCCGTTTCTCGCATGGCACCGAGATATCCCGTCCCGGATACTACGAGGTGATGCTCACCGATTATGGCGTAAAGGCACAACTGACCACCACCCAACGGGTCGGCATCCACAAATACACATACCCTACGAACAGTGAGAACCAACGCATTATCCTTGATATGATTCACGGGATCTATAACTATGACGGCAAAGTTCTTTGGACCAATATTCGCGTAGAGAACGATACGCTGGTAACCGGCTATCGTATCACAAACGGTTGGGCACGTACCAACTATACTTATTTCGCCATGTCTTTCTCCAAACCGATCACGCATTACGGATGCGAAGAGAAAGCGAAAGTTAATTATCGGGGCGGTTATGCCAAGTTCAATATGAAAGAGAACTTCCCGGATATCGGAGGACGTAAGATCGTCGCTTATTTTGATTTCGATCCGAAAACGTCTGATGAGTTGGAAGTGAAAGTCGCCCTTTCCGGAGTCAGCACCGAGGGAGCCTTGAAAAATCTACGTGCCGAGGCTTCCGGTGCGGACTTCGACCAATTAGCCGCCAAAGCCTCCGATACTTGGAATAAAGCGCTCTCCGTCATCGACGCAAAAGGAAGCGATGATCAATTGGCTATGCTTTACACCTCCTTGTATCACACGATGATCAATCCTTGCGTATATACGGACGTTGACGGTCAATACCGCGGACTCGACCATAATATCCATCAAGCGGACGGATTCACGAACTATACGGTTTTTTCCGTATGGGATACCTATCGTGCCCTACATCCCCTGTTCAATATCATCAACCGACAAGTTAACACGGATATCGCCAAATCTATGTTGAAACATTGCGAGCAAAGCGTTCATCATGCCTTGCCGATCTGGAGCCATATGGCAAACGAGAACTGGTGCATGATCGGTTATCATTCCGTCTCTGTCTTGGCAGATGCTATCGCCAAAGGATTACCGATCGATAAAGACGCCGCGTTAAAAGCGATGATCAACAGCTCTACGATTCCGTATTATGAGGGAACCAAAGAGTTTATGGAATTAGGTTATGTTCCTTTAGATCGCAACGGTAGCGCAGGCTCCTTGACTTTGGAGTATGCTTATGATGATTGGACAATCTATAATACAGCTTTATTAGTGGGAAACCGATCCGTGGCCGATACCTATAAAAAGCGTGCGTCCAATTACGCGAATGTATTCGATACCTCGATCGGATATGCCCGTCCCCGTTATACGAATGGTAAATTCAAAGAGGACTTCAGTTTGTTAAGCACGCACGGTGAAGGGTTTATCGAGGGAAATGCCTTGAATTATTCCTTCTATGTCCCTCAAGATGTCAATGGTATGATTCAGTTGATGGGAGGCGAGCAAGCATTCATCACTAAAATGGATTCCTTATTCACGATGCATCTTCCCGATGAGTTCTTTGCCGAGACCGAAGACGTAACCAAAGAAGGATTACTAGGAGGTTATGTACACGGTAACGAACCCAGCCATCACATCCCATTCTTATACGCATGGACCAGCCAGCCTTGGAAAACCCAATTCTGGCAACGCGAGATCATGAATAAGATGTATCGCAACAATATCGACGGCCTTTGCGGTAACGACGACTGCGGCCAGATGTCCGCTTGGTATATCCTTTCCGCCATGGGATTCTATCCGGTTTGCCCGGGTACGGATCAATACGTATTAGGCGCTCCTTACCTTCCCTATATGAAGGTCCGCTTGGAGAATGGTAAGACTTTCGAGGTAAAAGCCGATAAAGTCAGCGACAAGAACCGTTATGTAAAAGCGGTAAAGCTAAACGGGAAACCCTATACCAAAGGATACATCACGCAGGATGACATCATGAACGGTGGAACGCTCACTTTCGAGATGACTTCCAGCCCGAACAAAAAGCGATTGTTCAACGGAGAGGATCGCCCTTATTCACTGACGGATTAACCCATTTTATCAGAAAAAACAGACAAGACTCATGAAGTATAAACAATTAATCAGCGGTGCTTTCCTGCTGTGGACTTGCATCGCTTGCTCCGGCAAAAAGGAACAGGCGGCTACAGTAGCGGAAGCCACCTCAAATCCTTGGGATAATTATTACATCGGAAAGATCGATTTCAAGAATCTTTCCCCCGAGGCTAAGGGCTCGGCAATCTATGCCGCCGTTATCCCTGATCCGGAAGCTTATATTACCAAGCACGCCCGCAAGGTCGTAGAGACGCTTTATTTCACTCCGGAAGATAGTATCCCGGGCATCGAGGATATCCACTATACATTAAAGGAATACGACGGGGTATCCGCAAAAGACGGAGCGCCCCCTTCCATCAGTATCGTATACAGCACGAAATGGATCGAGAAAAGTTTTGCCAATAACGACACCGCGAAAGTGGATTACGAGACCCGTGGCGTATTATACCATGAGCTGACGCATGGTTTCCAATTGGAGCCTCAAGGCATAGGTAGCTATGGGACTAATAAGACTTTCTGGGCTATGATAGAAGGTGTGGCGGATGCCGTAAGATACCTGAACGGCGGTTTTACCTTGGAAGATCGTCCCAAAGGCGGCCATTATATGGATGGTTACCGCACGACAGGCTTCTTCCTCGCATGGCTTACGCAAACCAAGAGCCCGGATTTCCTGCGGAAGTTCAACCGAAGCACATTAGAGGTTATTCCTTGGTCGTTCGATGGTGGCGTGAAATATGCGCTCGGCAATGATTACGACATAGACTCCTTATGGAAAGAATATATGGCAACGATGGGAGATGAAGCTTAGAAGCAGCTGACTATACATCAGATCTAAGCTCACAGGCGAGGACATAGGCAAAGTCCTCGCCTGTTTCATTTCAACTAATCCTTAGAACGTTTGTCTTTTTGACAATTTGTAATCCTAAGTTCCGGAGAGGCGATTATTTCGGGCAAAGGTACGGCTCGCTTCCAAATACGAGAGAAAAAAACAGCAATCAGCTATCAAGTAATCACTTAACAGAAAAGGGCCTTTCATTCTAGAGAAATTAATTCACCCTAGTTCATGTTTCACCCCTTACCACCCAGTCGTAAGGAGGTAACAATGCCCATTCTTGAGGGGTCACGATGCCCATCATGACCATATGTGTAGCCTATCATGACCATATGTATGGGTTAACGCGACCATACGTGTGGGTTAATGCGACTATATGTGTGGATTCCGATGCCTATTTTCGATGGAAAGCACTGCTTTTTACGTCAAAAAGGAGGTTTAATCGCCTATTTACGCTCGATGTTCCCTCTCGTTGGAGATTATCAGACAAAGGTATTGTCACCGATAAGGGAATATTTCAATCAAAAGGAAAGATTACATAAGATTTCGCTGACACATGCTCGTATGCTTTTTCGTTCTCGACCTCACCCGGTAACACGACCGGGCCAAGGTTATTCCTGTTGGATCCGCCATGAGACAAGGTAACGAGGGTTAACGATGTTTATTTGCTTCTCAAAAGGAAATATGTACAAAACTATGGCACTTAGAAATGAATGCCGTATATTTGTATAGATGATACCGTGATAAAGTAGATAAAAGCAGTAAATTAAATAGGAAGAATATTATGGACAAGAAACAACAAGATATAGCCTATTTTATCTCATTCTGCATTGAGCAGTACAAAAATGCCAAGGGCTTGAGTGGAGAGGAAGTCATGCAAGAGTTCAGCAAGTATGGCGTATTGGAATACTTGCGTGATTTCTTTGATGTGTTGCATACACAAAGTTACCAATGGCTCTTGGCAAACATCGATGAGTTTATAAATCTCAGAAAGAAAGAGGACACAAAATGAAAATATATCACGGAAGTATAGAACAGATTTGCAGTCCTGAAATAAGAGAGCCAAACCGCCGTCTCGATTATGGCGCAGGTTTTTATGCGACCACTTCATACGAACAAGCGGAACGATGGGTTCAACGTAAAATGAGAGAAAGCAAAACCTGCAAAGGATACGTCAATATTTACGAATTTGACAAGCAAGCCATGTACACGTTGAAAACGCTCTCTTTTCCAACACCAACCGCAGAATGGATAGACTTCGTAATGCTTAACCGCACAAAGCAAGGATATACACATGACTACGACATCGTATATGGTCCTGTTGCCAATGATCATGTATACGCCGCATTCGCCCTCTATGAAGGACATGTATTGAGCAAACAGGCACTCATTTCGGAATTGCAAACATACAAATTGGTAGATCAATATCTGTTTCACACAGAGCGGTCGCTAGATAGTATAACATTCATGGAAGCAAAGGAGATAAAGTCATGATAGGAGAAATTAATCAAAGCAATCTCTATCTACTGTTGCCATCGAAAGTGAGCTGGCTGGCAGATATGGTGACCACAAACAAAGGTATCAGTTTGATTGATGCCATAAAACAGATATATTCGTCCGATACTTACAAACGGCTGGAAAACGAAGAAACAAAGATGTGGCATTGGGGCCCGGTAGATTTATACAATGAAATGATCTCGAAGGAAACCGGAAGAGAATAAGGTCCTTTATTTGCATTTCCGTAAACATATATCTACTTTTGCGAAAAAGTAAATATGGAACTTTATACCCGAATCCTGTTGCCGAAAGCACGATTCTCTTTCTCGTATGAGGACCGGGTCGTGATGATGGGCTCCTGCTTCGCCGAGAATATCGGGCGGAAACTGGAAGAGAATAAATTCTCCGTAGATATAAACCCATTCGGTACTCTGTATAACCCGGCTTCCGTAGCGGAAGGATTGCGGATGCTGCTACGCCCGGAGTATTTCACTCCCGGCGATTTATTCCAGCATGAGGGCATATACCATAGTTTTACCCATCATAGCCGTTTCTCCGCTCCCTCGGAAGAAGAATGCCTAGGCCATATAAACAGCCGCTTATCCGAATCCTCCGATTTCCTGCGAAAAGCGACCCGGTTGGTAATCACGTTGGGAACCGCTTTCGTCTACCGCCTCAAGAGCGACGGGCGAATCGTGTCGAATTGCCATAAGCTACCGGAAAAGATGTTCGATCGGCAACGATTATCCACGCAAGAGATCGTCGAGGACTGGAAACCTCTGTTACTAGCCCTTTGGGAACAAAACCCCGCCTTGAAAATCTTATTTACCGTAAGTCCAATCCGCCACTGGAAAGACGGGGCGCACGAGAACCAACTCAGCAAAGCCACCCTATTGCTAGCCACGGACGCCTTACAGAAAGATTATCCCGGCCGAATCGCCTACTTCCCCGCTTATGAGATCCTTATGGACGAGCTCCGGGATTATCGTTTCTATGCGGACGATATGCTCCATCCCTCCCCATTGGCCATTGATTATATTTGGCAACGTTTTATCGAAAATTTCTTATCCACAGACACTTCGGCAATCCTTAAAGAATGGGGTGATATTCAAAAAGCTATTAACCATAAGCCCTTTCAACCGGATAGCGAGGCCTATAAGCGGTTTATCCTTCAAACTTTGTTAAAGATGGAACGAATTAGCGAGAAAATTCCTTCCTTTGATATCAGAAAAGAGATCGAAATAGTAAAGTCTAAACTAAAATAAAAGAATGGAATACGCAATTAAAGAAATAGCAAGAGTTATCGGTGCTAAAACAAACCAATTGCTTGACGATACGGTCAGTTTATTGTTGACTGACAGCCGTCGTCTCTCCTTCCCGGAAAAAAGCCTCTTCTTCGCCTTGAAAACCAAGACGAACGACGGACATAGATATATACAGGAACTCTATAAACTTCGTGTTCGCAACTTCGTGGTAAGCGATATGCTACCGGAGTTCGAGAGCATGAAGGACGCAAACTTCCTGATCGTAAAAGATACGTTACGAGCTTTACAAAAACTGGCGACTCACCACAGGAAGCAATTCAACATCCCCGTGATCGGCATCACCGGTAGCAACGGAAAGACGATCGTAAAGGAATTCCTCTATCAACTGTTGCATAACGAGTTCAACATCGTACGTTCGCCTCGGAGCTACAACTCCCAGTTGGGGGTTCCTCTCTCGGTATGGCAGATGAGCGAGAAAAATACACTGGGCATCTTCGAGGCCGGTATCTCACAACCGGACGAGATGGAACGCCTGCAACCCATTATCGCCCCCACGATCGGTATCATCACGAATATCGGGGAGGCTCATCAAGAGAATTTCCTCTCCTCCAATCAGAAATGTATGGAGAAGCTGACGCTTTTCAATGATTGCGAAGCCATTATTTATGATGGGGATGATTTATTTATCGCCAATTGTATCGAATCGGCTTGCCTTTCTCATAAAGCGATCGCATGGAGCCGTACGGACTCCGAGGCTCCTTTGTTTATCGAGTCTATCGATAAGAAAGAGTTTGAGACGATCATTCACTGTACTTTACTGGGCTTCAACCGGGTCGTTACCATTCCGTTCACGGACGACGCTTCTATCGAGAACGTGATCCATTGTATGGCGGTTATGCTTTACCTAAAACCCACCAGCGTAAACGACGTAACAAAATTCTTGCATCTTGAGCCGGTGGCTATGCGATTGGACGTAAAGCAAGGTATCAACAATTGCCTGTTGATAAATGATACCTATAACTCGGATATCAACTCCTTGGATATCGCGCTCGATTTCCAACAAAGCCGCCGGGTAGGCAAGCAATTAAAGAGCACTTTAATCCTCTCCGATATCCTTCAATCGGGCACCTTGCCGAAATCTCTATATAAGAAGGTCGCCGATTTGGTTCGCCGTAAGAAGATAGATCGTATCATCGGTATCGGCCGCGACTTAAAGGAATATGCTTCCGTCTTCGAGATCGAGAAGGAGTTTTACACGACCACCGAGGAATTTATCAAGTCTCCTTCCTTCAAGAAATTCAAGGATGAGTTGATCTTGATTAAAGGTTCCCGCCATTTCCATTTCGAGCAGATCTCCGAGTTGTTGGAGAAGAAAGTGCATGAGACGATCCTAGAGGTAAATCTGGACGCGATCGTACACAACTTCAATCAGTATCGTTCCAAGCTAAAGCCGGAGACTAAGATGGTTTGTATGGTAAAAGCTTTTGGTTATGGAGCCGGCTCTTACGAGTTGGCGAAGACCCTTCAAGAACATCGTTGCGACTATCTGGCCGTGGCGGTAGCCGACGAGGGAGCCGAATTGCGTAAAGAAGGCATCTCGATCCCCATTATCGTCATGAATCCGGAATTCAGCAGTTTCAATGTCTTGTTCGAGAACCATCTGGAACCGGAAGTCTATAGCTTCCGCCTATTGGATGCCATGATCCGGGAGACCGAGCGCAGAGGGATCACCTCTTACCCTATCCATATCAAGATCGATACCGGCATGCATCGCCTAGGGTTTCAACCGGAGGATGTCCCGGCGATCTGTGAACGCTTGAGAGCGCAATCCGGGGTTATCGCCCGTTCGGTCTTCTCTCATTTAGCCGGAAGCGACTCGTACGTCTTCGATGATTTTACCCATCAACAATTGGATAAATTCACCAAAGCCGCAGGGGAACTAGAAAGCGGGTTAGAGTATAAGGTAATCAAACATATCCTAAACTCCGCGGGAATCGAGCGTTTCGCCGCTTATCAAATGGATATGGTACGTTTAGGTATCGGTTTATATGGAGTAAGCGCATCCGGACAAAAAGGCTTACGGAATGTCAGCACCTTGAAGACAACGATCTTACAAATACAAAACGTACCCGCAGGGGATTCGATCGGTTATAGCCGTATGAGTTATGTGAAACGTGATTCCCGGATCGCTATCATCCCGATCGGATACGCCGACGGACTGGATCGCCACTTCAGCAACGGAGGTGGGGAGGTCTTGATCAATGGACAACGCTGTCCGATTATCGGCAACATCTGCATGGACGCTTGCATGATCGATGTCACCGACATCCATGCGCAAGAAGGCGACGCCGTAATTATTTTCGGCGACGAACTACCGGTGAGCGAACTTTCGGATAAACTGAAAACAATCCCTTATGAGATATTAACCTCTATCTCGCCTCGGGTAAAGAGGGTTTATTTCCGGGAATAAGAAGTAACCGCCAACAAAGAATGGCTCTACCTTGTTTTAATATCAAGGCACATATTCAAATGTCAGGCTATGATATTCATTTGCGTATGTTGCACATTTTGTGTATGTTTGTGCCGTAATTAATAAACAAGAGGTATGAGTCATAATTTATTGAAAGGCAAGAGAGGCATTATCTTCGGTGCTCTGAACGATATGTCTATCGCCTGGAAAGTGGCAGAAAGAGCCGTAGAGGAAGGTGCGACTATCACGTTAAGCAATACGCCTATCGCTGTTCGTATGGGTCAGGTAGATGCTTTGGCGGAGAAGTTGAATGCGCAGGTAATCCCGGCGGACGCAACCAGCGTAGAGGATCTGGAGACCGTATTCGCGAAGTCAGTGGAAATATTAGGTGGTAAAATAGATTTCGTTTTACATTCTATCGGTATGAGCCCGAACGTACGCAAGAAACGTACGTACGATGATCTGGACTATGGAATGCTGGAAAAGACGTTGGATATCTCCGCTATTTCTTTCCACAAGATGCTACAGGTAGCAAAGAAACAAGACGCTATCGCCGAGAATGGTTCCGTGGTGGCATTAAGTTACGTGGCCGCCCAGCGCACGTTCTTCGGATACAACGATATGGCGGACGCTAAGAGCCTGTTGGAATCTATCGCCCGTAGTTTCGGTTACATCTATGGCCGTGAGAAAGGCGTACGTGTGAACACGATCTCCCAATCCCCGACAATGACAACCGCAGGTAGTGGCGTGAAGGGAATGGAACACTTGATGGACTTTTCTAACAAAATGAGTCCACTGGGTAACGCCAACGCCGACGAGTGCGCGGACTATTGCGTAATGATGTTCTCCGACTTTACCCGCAAGGTAACGATGCAGAACCTATACCACGACGGTGGTTTCTCAAGCATGGGTATGAGCCTCCGGGCCATGAACCAATATAGTAAAGGATTAGAGGAATATACAGACGAGAACGGACACATTATCTACGGCTAATATGTTAGTGAGAATCTATCCGGAGAATCCGAATCAAAAAGAAATAGACAAGGTCGTCAAAGTCCTGCAGGACGGCGGCCTTGTCGTTTATCCTACCGACACGGTATACGCCATCGGTTGCGATGCGCTGAACGTACGTGCGGTAGAGAAAATATGTCAGATGAAAGGGGTTAATCCACAGAAAAGCAACCTGTCTATCATCTGCTACGACCTGTCTAATCTTAGTGAATACGCCAAGGTAAGCAACGCCGCTTTCAAGCTGATGAAGAAACATCTACCCGGTCCTTTCACCTTTATCTTACCCACCAGCAGCGAGCTTCCAAAGATTTACAAGAACCGGAAAGAAGTCGGAATCCGTGTACCGGACAATAACATCACCCGTACATTGGTACAATCCTTGGGAAATCCAATCCTAACCATGTCCATCCGTGACAAGGATGAGGTGATCGAATATACGACAGATCCGGAATTGATACACGAGAAATACGAGCATCAAGTGGATATCGTAATCGACGGCGGTTTCGGAGGATTGGAAGCCTCTACGGTTATAGATTGCACGACGGATAATTTCGAGATCGTACGTCAAGGCAAAGGAGAATTGTAGCTATCCACCACGATTTGTATTCGCTCTTCCGGCAGATTAGCGGGAAACTCCAAGCTTATTTCTTGTTGGTCACCCGGCATTAGCGTAATATAGTTATCCGAATAATGTACCGGTAAGATTCGTTTGCCTGTCTCCTTATCAAAGACCTTGATACGGTTGAAGAACGAGATCTGCGAATCAGCGCTCAGACGGACTGTACCTACGAAATTCGATCCTTCCTTCTTGATCTCGGTCTTGATTCCCGGTCTTGACTTCGGAAGTTGAGATAAGCTGGTGTAGTCTTTCGGCTCGGTTGTCAGCCAATAAATATTGGGGACATCCGCATTCAAGGCCAGCCGTAAGAAATAAGCGCCTTTGATCCCTTCCGGAACGGGGATATCCAATAATTCCTGTACCGTATTCGCCTTGGCGCTCGCTCTCGTCTCTTTCTCCCAAAGCAGTTTGCCTTCCAGATTATAGATACGGGCTACAATCGATAAATCCGTATAATCTTTCAGGGTCGTATTCAACAATCCCGCCTTACGGGTTACCGGGTTATAATAGGCATGTAAGGGCTCACAGCCTTTCCGGGTTCCGTACAAGGAAGCATTTACATCGAGAGACCAATCATACATTTGCCCCCGCAAGGATGTCCATGGATTCTGGGTTTTCCAGATCAAGATACCCGTATACCAATCCCACATATGAGAGGCCCAGCCTTCCATAAAACTACGATATTGGTCATAGTTCACGACTTGGGCATACTTACAATAAGTCTCGATATCCTTCACCTCCCCATAACGCTCCAGATGATCGCCATAGCCCAGATCCTTATGATACCGCCACGTATAATTACGGGTCAAACCTTTCCTTGGGAAACCGGCCAAATCCTGTTCCGTCATCATCTCCCGCATACTCTCGACCTCCGGGGAACCAACCGATCCGGCTTCCGGATTAAACGGATGCGAACGGAAGCTAAAGAACCATTCCGGCTCTTGTATACCGTAAGGACCATCCCCATTATCCCCCAAAAAATTCCGGGTAAACAACGTATCTGTCGAGAAACTCACGAAAAGACGCTCCGGATCTAACCGGGGGAAAACCTCCTTTCTCAAACATTGATCGATATCTTTAGCTAAAGGCCATTCATTCGCCCCACACCAGAAACAAAGACTCGGATGGTTACGGATCATTTTCACTTGATCTTCCACGGAGGCGATAAATAAATCATGATTATCGGGATATTCCCAACGACGCTCTCGGGAATCCATCTTGGTCGGGTCCTCCCAAGCGCCATTGCAATCACCACTGCCCCACAGATCTTGAAAGACTAAGATACCGAACTCATCACAGGCGTTATAGAATTCCGGCCGTTCCACCAACGCACCTCCCCATACACGGATCATACGCAGATTCATTTCCGCATGGAAACGTACCTCATCCCGATAACGTTCCGGAGAGAGACGAAGCAACCAATCGGAATTAATATAGTTACCACCCGTGACATATATTTTCTGTCCGTTCACGAAGAAACGGCGTCCCCCGTTATCCGGGCATTTATCGGAAGTAATCTCCCGGATACCATAACGCAACCGTTCCCGGTCACTCACTTGATTCCCGATCTCAAAAGAGAGGTTCATATCATATAAAGGCTGCTCGCCGATACCGTTAGGCCACCATAAACAAGGATTCTTTACCGCTAAAGGATTCAAGGATACCGTTTTCTTCTCGAATGGCGATAAAGTAACCGGCTGGGTTAAGCGGGTTCCGTTCGTCTCACAAACCAATAGCCCCTTTAAGGAAGTGCTCCCGGTATTCTCTAGCTCGACAGAGGTATTCACAAAAGCCTCCTTTTGAGTTTTCGTTTCCGGATCACGTACGCCGGGTACCTTGGTCACGACATAAGGAAAGGAGAGGCATACCGGCCCGGTTGTCGTAATAGATACCTCATCCCAAATACCCGTATTCCGGTCTCGTACAGGTTGTATCCAGTCCCAACCCGGCGTATATTGCATCGTATTATTCCGGGCGATCTGCCCATCACCCCCTTGTCCGCCATTTGGATTTCCGACATGTGTAGGTGGATAAACCAATACCGCTAATACATTCGGGGCATCCGTACGAAGATAAGGAGTTATATTAAACGTCTTCCTCAAGAACATACCCTCATGGGTATTCCGGTTGATCCGCTTACCATTTAAAAAGATTTCCGCCTTATAATTGATTCCCCGGAAATTCAACCAGACATTACGCCCCTCTGGTAAAGCATCGATAGTAAACTGACGGGTAAACCAATACGTATAGAAATCATTGCCGACTTCATGTATATCGGGAATCAAATTGTTATTCAACCCAAACTCAGGGGCCGGATACAAACCATTCTCCAAAAGCGTTGTCAACACCGTACCCGGTACACGAGCCGGTAACCATCCTGTTTTATCCAAAGGCACCGCGCTCAACCGGTTCCCATCCATTTTCACCTCATTCGCTTTCCGGGCATACCAATCTGAGTGAATCAAGGTTTTCTCTCCCGGTTCCGGGATCACCAACAAGGCTTGCCCCTCCGCGGATACGGGCTTTGACCAGCAAGCCAGGCAAAGCCAACAAAATAAATAAATACATCTGTTCATCATATAATCTTAGATTTATCCTTCTAAAGTAGTACAAAATTCAGAAGGGCCTCTTCGCAAACTCGAAGAAGCCCTTTCATTACATATTATTTAACAATAAGACCTATTAATGCCGATTAGAAATTACCTACACCAGCTTTGTCCCACCATACATGAGTACCACCTTTATCACCAGAGATCGAACCCGTATTCTCTTGATTCAGCAGCTCGATGCCTTTCTGTAATTCCGCATTATTGGTGTTAATTTCCGTATCTGAGTAGATCAAGCGACGAACTTGTTCGTTAGTATTGATATCACCGTTACTCAAGTTTACACGATTCGGGAATAATTTAGGATAGCCTGTACGACGGTATTCAGCCCAAGCCTCACAAGACAATGGGAAGTTAGCGATCCATTTCTGAGTAATGATACGTTGCAACTTCTCCTCCTTACTAGCACCTTCGTCCCATTTAACACCTAGTGTATTCATCGCCTTTATACTATTTTCCGCCTTAACCGGGTCAACAAAGTCAATCTGTCCACTGGTTCCATTGAGATAAGCGTCTATTTCCGCATCTGAGATAGAAGTTACACCTGCAATACTGCCCTTATAAGCCAATTCGTTCTTGATAGAAATACGAATGCCCTCCTCATATAGATCTTTAGCGCTACCTCCCATGCTCCAGCCACGTAAAGCACCTTCAGCACGTAAAAAATAACCCTCAGCAACTTTCATGACAGGGAAAGCGGTCGTATAAGTGCAAATCACTTTAGAGAAATTACCCCATTGATTTGGCTTAGAAGGTAAGTTACATCCGCCGCGAACACCAAGATACTTTGTCCCCTCCTCAATTGTCGAGCCATCTTCACAAGTAACAGCCGCTTGATTCTTGGTCACATACAAAGGTAAACGAGGATCTTTGAAACCTTCCAACATCGTGATTAAGCTAGCATTCATTCCACAATCACCCCACTCAAACATACGAGTCAACTCATTGCTCAAACCTTGGTTGATCAAGATATCACGATCAGCGGAAGTCAATACGCCTCCTTGAACGGCTTCCTCCGCTTTTTGCTTCGCCAATGTAGGGTTCACCTTTACGATACGCATAGCCAAACGTAGTTTCAATTGATTAGCGACCTTCTTCCACAAAGCGATATCACCATTACACCAATAGTCAAATGCTTGCATATCCGCAACAGATGCAGTTCCCTTAAATCCAGCGATCGCTTCATCCACCAAAGTAAACAAAGCATTGTAGACACTTTCCTGAGTATCATAAGAGAAAGAAGCTCCACCCGTAGGATCTTCGATAACAGAACTATAGGCCACTGGGCCATAGGCATCCGTCAACATCTGGATCGCATAAGCTTGTACGACACGCATCATCGCTCCATAATCACTTAAGCCTTGCTCATCACAAGAAGCAATCAGACGACGGGTATTGTTGAAAATATGAAGATATACATTCTCATACATACCACCACAGAAACCACGGTTCAACGCATAATCAACATTACCGGAACCATTAAAGTTATGTGGAGTCATGAAGTAGCCGCTAAACAAATCAATATTTAGGTTGAAGCAATATTGGAACAAGTTCTGCTGCGGAGCATAGACATAAGAGAATGGCTCCTTAAATTGGGCAGAGAACGGAAGTTCATCTGGATCAACCTCATAGGGATCAGTATTTAAATTTTCAAAATTATCTGTACAGCCCATGGTCATAACACCGGTAGATACTACCAAAGCCGATACAGCGGCATATTTTAAAATTCTATTTAGTTTCATAAGATATACTCAAGATTTAGAAATTAAGTTTTAAATTCAAACCAAAGCTACGAGATGTTGGCAACGCAAACATATCCACACCTTGCCAGCCATTGCCTGTACCAGCCGCTACATCCGGATCCATAGGAGCATCTTTATAGAAGAAGAACAAATTACGTCCAATGATAGAAGCCGTCAAATTCTTATTCGCTCCAAATAAGTTACGGAACGTATAACCAAATGACAACTCACGCAAACGAACATTAGTCGCATTGTAAACATACTGAGAAGTCAAGATATTAGAGTTATAACTTGTACCTCCAGTCGTCGTGTAATATGCTTTAGGATCAAATGAAACACCATCAATCACAACTTCACCTGCATCACGAGCGGCACCCGAACGCTCTGATACGCCCCAACCATCCAAGGTAGCTTCCGTCATTGACAAGACCTTACCACCGACCTTAGCATCAATCAAGAATGACAATGTAAAATCTTTGTAATGGAACGTGTTAGTCCAACCCATGTTTACTTTTGCGTTCATATCACCGACATATACCAAATCCTTATTATCCGTACCTCCCAACTCAGGAGCGCCAGATTCAGTTTTCACCGGCTTACCATTATCGTCTCTCTTGAAATCACGAACATATAAGTCACCAAAATGACCACCTTCAGTCAAAATCACTTTCGCACCTGTACAATAGCTAGCTAATGTCCAATCTTTCAACTCATTCGATAATTCAATGATTTTATTATTATTGTAAGAGAAATTGAAATTCGTACTCCAGCTGAAATTGTCCGTAAACTGATTATACCAACCTAAGCTAACCTCAAAACCTTGGTTTTCTACGTTACCGGCATTGATATAACGGTTCTTCAAACCAGTTTCCCAAGGAGCGGTAATATTAAAATATTGATTCTTCGTATTGGTCTTATAATACGTCAAGTTTACATTGAAACGATTCTGGAAGAAAGTTCCATCAAAACCAACCTCTAAAGAGTTCGTCTTCTCTGGCTTCAACGTTCTAAAAGCAGCTTCTTCTGGCGGGTCGATAGATCCTTGGTCACCAATCGTATAACGTTTATTGGAAGCATAGATAGGCACATCGTTACCCACGATAGAATAAGAAGCACGCAATTTAAATAGGTCTACATTCTTTCCAAAGTCCAAGAATTTATCCAATAGAGCACTTACACCAACAGACGGGTAGAAAAAGGATACACCATCCGTAAACGCCAATGAAGAAGACCAGTCGTTACGAGCGCTGACATCCAAGAACAAACCTTCCTTATATCCAAACTGAGCAGTAGCGAACACAGAGTTCAAGCGTTTTTCTTTCAGAGTCTCTGTGGTTTGCATCGTATAATAGTTCTTCGGGGAGAAGATGTTCGGATAATAAGCACCCGGGGTTATCACACCGTTATTTACTTTAAACTCCTTATCACCCCAACCGATCAATTCGATGCTAGATGCGCTTGTCTTCGTAAAGCTACCACCAGCAGTAACGGACAATGAATAAGTCTCATCCCAAGTTTTATTATAACTTGCTAACGCATCGGCATATGTTTGCTCACTGAAAGTCCGGGTATCTTTCATGGTACCCAATAAATTTCGTCCCGCGGTACTAGACGCATATTCGTTCAAGATCCATTTTTCATCACCACGTTCATAACGCAAACGCCCCGTAACAGAAAGACCTTCCATGATATCATATTTAACACTACCACCAAATTCATAACGGTTACGGTCCGTGATAGGAGTCTGACGATTCAACATCCAGTAAGGATTGGAGAATTGCTCTTGTTTCGTATTCGTCCAGTTATGAACATTCACGTTACGAACCCCGTCATATACTTCATAGTTACTCTTGTAGTAATCCCAATCCTCACCTCTCGGGAACAGGTAGGCACCTGTAATCGGGTTATTCAAATAACCGGCAGAAGGCTGATTCTCGATATGCTGCTTGTTGTAGCGGGCACTTACATCCACATGTACTTTCTTCCACAAGTTAAAGCCAACCTTAGCCATTAAATTATGACTTAAATAATCATTCTCCGGCATAATACCATTCGATGAGACATTCGCATAAGAGAAATAAGAAGAAATATTCTCCGTTCCACCAGATAAAGAGATAGAGTTATTCGTTGTATAACCCGGTTGATAGAATTTACGTGCGTAATTCGGAGATGTAGCTCCTAATTTACTTCCCCAGCTAAATGTGCCCTCGTCACTCATACCATAATTATTTTGGAATTTCGGCAAAGACATGGCTGATTCGACCGTCGTATTACTAGATACATTAATAGCGACCTTACCGGCTTGTGCGGATTTTGTCGTAATCATGATAGCACCATTGGCCGCTACCGCACCATACAAAGCAGCGGCGGAAGCACCTTTCAACAATGTAATCTGCGCGATATCATCCGGATTGATAGTAGACATAGCGTCACCACCATCACGTTCGCCGCCATAGGCCATCTTCACCTGCGAATCAGATACGCTCATCATCATAGGGACACCATCCACAACAATCAACGGTTGGTTACTACCGCTAATAGACTTATTACCACGGAATAAGATCTTAGAAGAACCACCCGCACCCGTAGAGTTCGGGGTAATCTGCAAACCAGCGCTCTTTCCTTGTAAAGAGTTGATCATATTCACATTCTTAATCTCGTTCAAGTCCTTACCGCCTACCGTTTGTGCGGAATAAGTCAAAGTCTTTGATTCACGTTTGATACCCATCGCTGTTACGACAACCTCATCCAAAGCCTCTGCGTCTGAAACCATCGTAACATCGATTTTCGTACGGCCATTCACTGGCTCCTCAATCGTTTTCATACTCAAATAAGAGAATACCAAAATAGAGTTTGCGTCAGCCTCTAAGGTATATTTTCCATCAAAATCAGTAATGGTACCGGTTGTAGTACCTTTTACTAACACGTTCACTCCTGTTAGTGGTTCATTTAGATCCTTGTCAATGACGACACCACTAATCGTTAGTTTCTGTGCATATCCTGTAACACACAGAAAAAACGCCAATAATAAGATAAATGACTTTCTCATGAAAAATCGTTTTTGATTTAAGTGATTCTACATTTGTGCTTTTTTAATTTTCATACTCTTTTTAGAGAGATCGGGCTCTCTTTTCTTTCTTTTTTAGTGCATAGGCATTTACTCTTTTTTGTTTAAAGTTATTATTATATTCATACAAAAATCTCTTTCTATTTAAAATCAAACGGTTATATTTTAAATAATAATAACAACGTAGTATCATTAGAACTAA
>OJNI01000110.1_pt1 | contig 55946 bp, 93 predicted proteins | sample 1597441 | NCBI WGS metagenome assembly OJNI01 (sample SAMEA2452131, study PRJEB22498) | human gut metagenome | reverse complement strand
GGAAAAGATGTTGCTACAGCGTTGGGATATTCCAACACTAGAAAAGCTATCGGCGATCACGTTCATGAAGATGATAAGGGCGTAACGAAATGGGACACCCTTGGAGGAAAGCAGGATTTAACCATTATCAACGAATCCGGTTTATACGCTTTAATCTTCGGTAGCAAGCTGGAATCAGCCAAGAGATTCAAACATTGGGTAACATCAGAGGTTCTTCCAGCGATTAGGAAAACTGGAAATTATAATATTCCGATGACCATTGAAGAACAGTTGCAGATCGTGGCGAAAGGAACACTGGAAGTCAAGGAAGAAATCAAGCGAGTTGATAATGATTTGCAGAATTTCAAAGAGGACATGCCGTTGCTTGCGCTGGAATGCCAGAGGATTACTAGGGCGAAGAATCAGAAAGTGGTTCCGCTGATGGGTGGTAAGAAAGCTCCGGCATACAAGAATAAGAGTCTGATGCATAAGGTCTACAGTGATGTGGACGCTCAGCTCAGAAGAGAGTTCGGAGTAAACACATACAAGGCAATCAAACGCAGTCAATGTGATTTGGCGGTGAAGATTATCGAAGACTATGTTCTTCCGATGTATCTGAAAGAAGAGATTGACGCAGAAAACAGCCAGTTGAGTTTTGGGCTGTAAGTTATCTATATAAATAGGAAGGAAGTGAGTTGAATGTATATTAATCCATTTTTAGCAGGAGTGCTTGCAACTATTGGAGTTGAGATTATTTCTATTATTCTTTTTGCAATCGTCTACAGCGGTAAAGGAAAGGATGATAACGATGAAACAAAGTAAGAAACCTAAACGATGGCAGAAAGAATGTTTGTCGGCACACGGTCTGAAAGTTGATGATTGGAGAATTGTTGGCGAAACAGATATGTCGCTGATAATCATTAACAAAAAAGGTATACAGAAACGAGTAGACAAGTTCAGGAGGTTGAGATGGTAAGAAAAGCGGGAATAACGATGATAATTGTTGGCTGGTTTTGCATGGTCGGAACTGTCGGAGCAACGGAAAATGCGACAGATGACAACCTTTTTTCATGGATTATCAAAGGATTTTTCTGGACGACTGTGTTTATGATTGGATTTTTAATTAAGGAGCGTGCGGAATGAACGAAGAAACGTGGGAAAGAGTTGGCTTGTTGATTGCCAAGCGGTTAGCTGAGTTGCAAGAACTGGCAGAGTTTTACGGAATTGACAGTCTTCATGTCAGCATACCAGGAAGCAACTTGGTTACAAGAAAAGCAGAAGCGTTCTACGTGACGGACAAGCTTGGAAAAGTTGATACGAAGTCTGTAGAGGTTTGGGAAGATGGTAGAATCAGAGTCAAATATGACGGGAAGATGATTTACGACAGATTACAGATAAGAGAACCTAATAGGATGGATTTGGAAGAGTGGTGGAGAAGACACAATGGAACAAATACCTAATTATGATGAATGGAAATTAGATTCTGGACAGGAAGTAGAGCCGGAATGCTATTGCAACGGATGTGGATGCCCTTTGTACGAGGGAGATGTTCTCTACACGTTGGATGGTGGAATCTGCGAGGATTGTCTGGATGCGGAATACAAGGAGGTTTTGTGATGGATAAAGTACCAACAATTACTATACCAAGCGCAATGTTTTTTGATCTTATGGAGGAAAGAGCAAAAGTTGTGGCTGTGCGTGCGGTGCTTAAAGCTAATGCATTTGATTCGCTTAAAGCTATCAGAAGCATCTTGGAAGAAAGCGAGGATAAAGAATGCCTGGAATAGCAATGAGCCAGAAAGAGTATCGTGCACATCCGGCTATTAGTAAATCTGATTTGTTTAAGATAACCAAGTCACCGTTACATTTTAAATGGTCAATGGAAAATAAAGAAGAACCGACTCCGTCACTGATTTTTGGTAGTGCATGTCATAAGTATATTCTCGAACGTGAAGATTTTGACAATGAATTTGCAGTGTACTCGGATATTGACAGAAGAACAAAAGCTGGAAAAGAAGAGTATGCACGGTGGCTATCTGAAAATGAAGGAAAATCCATAATTTCTGCTGATGATATGAACAAGATTATGGATATGGCAAGGGTCATTGATGGTAACAAATTTGCTAAGAGACTTTTGGATGGAGTACATGAGAGAAGCTTCTTTTGGACAGACGAAGATACCGGAGAAGAGTGTAAATGTAGACCAGATTGTATTTCTGTTGTTGGAGGACAACATATTTTAGTTGATTACAAAACAACTGATAATGCGGAAACAGAAGCGTTTAGATCATCGGCAATTAAGTATGGTTATGACTTGCAAGACGGAATGTACTACGAGGGATATAAAGCTAATACCGGGCATGATGCAATATTTATATTTATTGCGCAGGAAAAGAAGCCGCCATACGCATTGAATATTCTTCAAGCAGATGAATTTATGCTACGAGAGGGTAACCAATTATTTCATGATCTTCTTGGAATATATCACGAGTGCAAAGTTACTGGTAATTGGTATGGATATATGGGTTCAGATGGAGACATTCAGAATCTTGGATTGCCAAGATGGTTGCAGAAAGAATTTGAGTAGGAGGTTAATATGTCTGATAAAGAAAAATTGAAAGAATATCCGATTGAAGTAAAGACGATACCTGTAGGAAACTATGAAAATGTGAATCAGGGAACGGTGGCTATTGAAGCTCACAGAGCGATTACAGAAGCTCAGGGAAAGTTGCTTCTTGCCAAGCAGTTTCCAAGAAACTATCTACAGGCTTATGCAAAAGCATTGGAAGCTTGCAAGAGAAAGGGATTTGCGGAAAAAGCATTTTTTAGTTATCCAAGAGGTAGAGAGACGGTTAGTGGTGTGACAATAAGATTTGCGGAAGAAATGGCGCGCTGCTACGGAAACATGGATTACGGAATTAAAGAATTATCTCATGAAGAAGGAAAATCTGAAATGCAGGCGTATGCATGGGATTTAGAGACCAATACGGTTTCAAGCCAGAACTTTACGGTTGAGCACATTAGAGAGACAAGACAAGGAAATAGCAGACTTACATCACAGAGAGATATTTATGAAAAAACCGCGAACGATGGAGCAAGACGTTTGAGAAGTAGGATTTTGGCTATTCTACCTCCAGATTTAGTTGAAGATTGCATTGCAGAGTGTAAGAAAACACTTGCTGGATCAAATGACATGCCACTTTCTGACAGGATTAAACAGTTGGTTGTCTATTTTGGTAAAAAAGGCGTTACTCAGGAAATGATTGAGAAAAGACTCGGTCACAAAATCGAAGCTATGACACCGGATGAAGTGGCTGATTATATCGGTATTTACAATGGAATTAACCAGAAAGAGACAACTGTTTCTGATTGGTTTGAACAGCCTAAGACGGCAAGCCAGATTTCGGAACTTATGAAAGAGGAAGAAGAGAAAGCCGAAAAAGCAGATAAGTAGGTGGTTGAATGAAATATGTTGTAACTATTAATGGCAAGCATGGTAATTTCCCAATCAAAGGATTGAATGAGTTACTTGGTGGCAGGATTTACGACAGACGGACGAAAAAATATCGGAATGCTGTGAAGAGTGCAAATGATTTAGTTTGCAGAAAGGCAATTAGGGCGAGTCTGAAAGGCGTGAAACTTAATACACCGATTAAATGTACTTATTACCTATATGCCAAGAACAGGATGCATGACAGAAGTAATCTGTATTCTTCGTGTGAAAAATCATTCTTAGACGCATTACAACAGGAGAAGTCAATTGCTAATGACGGGTGGAACGATGTTTATGACAGCGAGTTTCATACATATTTAGATTCGATCAACCCAAGAGTTGTTGTGGAGATTGAGGAGATGGGTCTCAATGAATGATACCAAAGGGTGGATAAAACTTCATCGGAAAACTCTGGAAAACAATGCTTGCGTTAAGGATGCAGATCACTTGGCAATATGGTGTTGGATTCTGCTGAAAGCCTCTTATTCTTCGGAAGAACAGTGGTTTGGTGGTGAACTTATCAATATATCGGAGGGTCAATTTTTGACTACGTTAAGAGAGATAAGTGACAGCTTGAAAATAAATCCAAGTAAAGTAAATCGAGTATTACATTTTTTAGAAAGTGAAAAGCAGATTGAAAAACGGTCTAGTAACAAAAAAACGCTTATTACCGTTGTTAACTGGGATAATTACCAGTTAAAAGAAAAACAATTTGAAAAAAAAGAAAAGCCAAAAGCATCAGAGAAAACGGCAAAGCACAGGCATGGAGAATATGGTCATGTTCTTCTGACGGTCAAGCAGTTTGACAAACTGGTATCTGATTACGGTGAATCAAAAACACAAGATGCAATAAAATTTCTTGATGAATATATTGAGATGAAAGGCTACAAGGCGAAAAACCACAATCTTGCAATGAGAAAATGGGTTTTTGATGCTGTTGAAAGAGATAAGAAAAAAAATGCAGGATATTCTTCGAGAGATTTCAACAAGCAAGAATTTCAGCTTGATTATTTACTTGGCAGCATCATGGAAGACGAGGAGAATGAGAATGACATTAAAGGAAACTAAAAAGATATTGGCAACTATTATGGTTGCGTATCCTAATTTTAAGCTAGTAAACGTGGATGCGACCGCAAATATTTGGTTTGATGCATTAAATGATTTTGATTATTCTTTTGTATCCATGGCATTGAAAAATTATATAAGGTCTGATGAATCTGGATTTGCTCCTAGTATCGGACAGCTTGTCAAACAAATAAAAATTATATCAGTTCCAGATCATCTTAATGAGATTTCAGCGTGGTCGTTTGTAAGTAACGCAATTAGAAATAGCGGATACAATTCTGTTTCGGAATTTGAAAAGTTGCCGGAATTGGTACAAATGGCTGTAGGTTCACCAGGGCAGTTAAGGCAATGGGCGTTGGATGAAAATTATAACGAACAGGTTGCGTCGTCAAACTTTATGCGTACATACAGAGCTGTTAAAGAGAGTTCGGTGAATAATTCAAAGTATTCCGACAATGTGAAGGCATTGATTGATAACGTGAACTATGGTTCAGATACAACGAAACTTATTCAGAAAAATAGAGAGCTGATTGACAAGAAGAAAACTTTGATTGAGGAAGGGCAACGCGAATCTGAGGAAATGTCAGAGAAAACTGCGAAGTTATTAGGAGAGTTGATGGATGATCTTAGAGAAAGTTAAAAAGCCGGGTAATATGAATGCATTTATATATTCTGGCAGTAAAAAGAAGAGAAAGAAAATAAAGAGAGGTAAATGATTATGAAAAAGGATGCATTATCTGTAGCAAAAGAGTTGGTTAAAATCTTGGAAAAACTGCATGAAAAGAATTTTGTTATGCTTGCAGATCTTAAACCAGGCGATAAATTTTCAACAGGAATTGGAAATTTTATTGTTCTGGAACAGAAAGAAGATTGTGCTGTAATTATCACTGAGAAATTGTATATGGAAGCCGAGATATTCGATGATAGTTGCAATGATTACAAGAAGTCATCATTAAGAGAAAAGCTCGATGGAGAAATTCTCGATGAGTTCATTGCTGAATTTGGAGAAGAAAACATTTGTGAAAACGAAGCTGGACTGGTAACAGTTGACGGACAGGAAGTTTTTGGAAAACTTTTGAATAAAGTAAGACCACTGACATTTGATGAAGCACGCGAATATAATGATTTGTTGGTGAATGAAAAGTTGACGGATTGGTACTGGACATGTACGGCTTGGAGCACGAAAGAAAGAGGATGGGGATGTTCTGTTGCCGTTGTTTCCCCGCGTGGCTTTATCGGCAGCTATTATTGCTACGGCGATTACGGGGTGCGCCCGGTTTGTATCTTAAAATCTAATCTCTTTGTATCACGAGTAAAGGAGGATTAATTATGATGACGTTAACCGAATTTGGTAAAAAGCTTGAAAAATTAAATGAAGAATATGAACAGATTAGAAAGAAATACCAGAAACCGGAAGTTGGAAATACAGTAGAAGTAGCCGGAATAAAATGGCTGGTACTGGATAAGTTGGAAAAAGGATATCTTGTGATTTCAGAAGATTTTTACGGAAAATATAAAGAATTTGATAATAGTAAAAATGACTGGAAAACCAGTAGCCTTAGAAATTACCTTAACACGAAACTTCGAAAGGAAATTGAAGAGGATGTTGGACAAGATGCACTTGTCAAGTTTGATCGCGATTTAACTTCAATGGATGGGCAGACGGAATACGGAATTTGCGAAGACTATGTTTCTATTATTACATTTGATGAATATAGAAAATACAGAAATTTACTTGCAAATACAGAAGAATACTGGTGGACGCTTACACCTGATAGTACGTCTTGTAACGATGATTCTCGGTGGTTGCAAGTTGTTTCCCCGCGTGGCTTTATCAGCCGCATTAGTTGCTTCAGCAATTTCGGGGTGCGCCCAGTTTGTATCTTTTCTTCTTCAATCTTTGAATCAGAACAGGAGTAGAAAATGTCAGATAGTGAATTAAGAGTAATCTTGAAAGCTAAAGAACTGGCTGCTCATACCTTAAGATTGACCAGTAACGCGAACAGATATCCAAAAAAATATAGATTTTCATTGGTGGATAAGATGCAGAATAAGTCAATGGAAATATATGAAATGCTGTTTGAAGCAAATAGAACGGATATCAGAGATTACAAAAGAGATCGACTCGAATTGCAGACGAAAGCAATTACATACTGTGATGAACTACTGTTTTACATAGAAATGTCGCATGATTTAAATATTTTAAATGCAAAAAGCATGGAATATTGGTCGAAAATGGTGTCTGATGTGAAGCATATGGCAATTGCTTGGAGAACTAAAGACAGAAAAAGATAAATATGTTTTAGGTTTTCTTTTGTAAATTTGGTTGTTTCCCCGCGTGGCAATATCAACAACAATAATTGCAACAACAATAACGGGGTGCGCCCATTCTGTATTACAGGCGGTAAGAGTAGGCGTAAAGCCGAAATCAGAATAATAGATACAAAAAGAAAGAAGACCTTCCTCTCAGAGGTAAATATAAAGGAGTACAAATGGATAAGGATGTTGTCGCAGATTTTGACAATCTGTATAAGGCTTACCGAAAAGCAAAGTCTGGTAAGGGATTTAATACAAGCACTGCTAAGTTTTCAACAATGGCATTAGATGGAGTTTCTTTGATAAAAGAGCAGTTGGAAAATCAAAGTTATAAAGAAGACAATTTAAACAGGTTCAAAATATATGAGCCGAAAGAAAGAGTGATAGAATCGTGTTCTTTTAAAGATAAGGTTGTGCAGCATTGCTTCTGTGACAATATCTTGCATCCAAAATTAGATAATTTGTTTGTCAAGTATAATTCGGCCGGACAAATTGGAAAAGGAACGTTATTTGCAATAAATGGATTGAAGAATCACATGGAGGAATTTTATAAAATTCATGGCTGTGATGGTTGGGTATTGAAATGCGATATACGTCATTTCTTTTATGAAATAGATCACGAATTACTGAAAAATATTCTTGATTATTATTTTGATGAAGATTTTACGAAATGGCTTAACAGATGTTTTATTGATAATTCGGACAATCCGGGACTACCTCTTGGAAATCAAGTGGCACAGGTTTATGCATTGTTAATGCTTGATGGCATGGATCACATGATTACCGGGGAACTTGGTATTGATTTATACGGTCGGTATATGGATGATTTTTATTTAATCCATCATAACAAGGCGTATTTGAAGTTTTGCCTGGAACACATAAGAGAAATGATAAATACACTTGGATTGGAATTGAATGGTAAGACACAAATTGTTCCTATCCGTAAAGGAATTAGATTTCTTGGTTTCCATCATTATATAACCGATGACGGAAAGTATATTAGAAAGCTTACAGGAGAAAACAAAAGGAAAATCCGAAAGAAAATAAGAATATGGGTGAAATTAGTTAAGTCTGGAAGAATGCCCGAAAAGAAATTTTATGAGAAATATGGAGCATGGAAGAATCATGCATCACACGGAAATTGTATAAAACTGATACACGGCATGGATTTATATGTCGAAGAGCTGATGAAAGGAGAATGACGATGAGAGTAATTAGCCAAGATGGACGCTATGACATCCCTTATGGTCAAGCTATGTTATTGAGATACGGAAGCAGTATATACATTATGAGCCAGAACTTTTCTGGTGTCGAAAGAATTATAAGCGATCCAGTAATTGCGGAATATTCCACCGAAGAAAAAGCAATTAAGGCTATGGAGATGTGCAGAGAGAAGTATCTTTCGAGAATGGAGCTAGATGGTGGGCATGACGTTGTAAACGGTTGCTACGTGCAACCTAATTACTGGGTATTGCCTAAGGTATTCCAGTTTCCGGCAGATGAGGGTATAGAGGTATAAGGAGATTTGCTGAATGAAATTTATTGATTGGTTTGCCGGAATTGGTGGTTTTAGGCGAGGAATGGAGCTTGCTGGTCATGAATGTGTCGGTTTTTGCGAATTTGATAAATTTGCGACTGCGAGCTACATATCCATGCATCTGCTGACAAACGAACAGCGGAGAGCACTGCAAGAATTACCGCTGAAAAAGCGACAAAAGGAGATTTTAAAAGATGAATACAGAAACGGAGAATGGTACGCAAATGACGTTAGAAGAGTGTGTGCCGATGATATTCCGAAAGCAGACTGTTGGTGTTTCGGATTCCCATGCCAAGACATCTCAGTTGCAGGAAAACAACTTGGATTTCAAGGAAACCGTTCAAGCTTGTTTTTCAGAGTTATGTACCTTATCGGACAGCTCAAAGAAGAAGATAAACCCACTTACCTTTTCATTGAGAACGTTAAGAATTTGCTTAGTGTTAATGGAGGATGGGATTTCGCCAGATTGCTCATTGAAATGGAGCAGGGGGGGTATGATGCAGAATGGCAAGTGCTCAACTCTAAAGATTTCGGAGTGCCACAGAACAGAGAAAGGTGCTTCATTATCGGACATCTTAGAAGCAGAGGCCCAACAGAAATATTTCCTGTCGAAAGATCAAACAGAGAAGATAGTATTCAAATAATAGGTCACAGGGACGGTTACAGGAGAAATACACAAGTATTTTCACAGGAAGGAATCACAGAAGCATTAGACACAGCGGCCGGCGGAGGAAGAGGACATCACGTAGAGATACCGTGTTTTATAGATTTGAGCTATCAAAAATCAGAGTTAACTAATAAGGCAAGGTGCTTACAGGCAAGATACAACAAAGGAATCACAAATCATAAAGCGGAAGTAAGTGGAGTTGCAATTCCGGTTCTTACACATGATCGAGCGAAAAAGCGACAGAATGGGCGGAGGTTCAAATTAGACACAAGTTGCAATCAGGGGATATTCGTTCAAGCGTCGGAAGAATTGACCGTATATGCAGTCTGGTATGAAAAATATCAGTGTTACATAGCAATCAGAAAACTAACTCCGAAAGAATGCTTTAGACTGCAAGGATGGACAGATGATTATTTTGATAAAGCGCAGTTTGTGAACTCTGATAGTCAACTATACAAGCAGGCTGGCAATGGAGTTACTGTCAATGTGATAGAAGCGATTGCGGAAAAGATAAGAGAGGAGATCGGACAGGATGGATAGCGTATATGATGACTACTGCTATGAATGCGGAGCGTATGGTGACGATTACAGAGTAGACGAAAACGGAAACTTAGTTAGCAATTGTGCTGACTGCCCATTTAATGGGGATAGGAGCGAAGATGAAGTACTTTAACAACAAACAACAGGCGTATAAGCGGAACAAGGTATTAAACCGCCGTGATGCTGATAACCTTATAGTCGCATCTCATAAGCTGTTCATGATGATCGGATGTCTGGCACTGAATCAGGCGTTCGACTTCGGCGAAAAGCGTGTGGGGCGGTTTGTGGACAAGTTTCAGGATATTCTGGACTCATACAACAGAGGATATATCAGTCTGGAAGATATTGAAACAATGCTGAAAGAAGACATAGGAATTGAGGTGAGTTGAATGAGACTAAATAACGGAATCTGTATTTCTTTTTTGCAAGATAGTGGTTGGCTACAGCGTCACGATAAAATACTTACAATGTGTGCGAAAGATACGGTTATCGATAAATTTGCAAGAAAAATCAAGAAAGAATTAGAAAATAATGCAATATACAACATGGATGCTATAAACACTATAGTTTGGCAATTGAAAGAAGAGATACTAAGTGGTGAGGAGTGTTTGACGAAAAATGTTGGTGAAATAGATGAAAAATAGAGAGAAATACGCAGAAGAGTTATTAAACGTAGCGTGCGCAGGAAAGAGAATTGCGATTGATAAACAGACAATGCAGATTAGAGGCTGCGAAGGGCTTTCGTGCGGGAATTGTCTGTTTAGTTGCGGCGATTGCGATACAAAACTAGCAGAATGGGCAGAATCCGAATACGTTGAACCAGCAAAGATATCGAAGAAAGACAGGGCGCTTCTGGATTGTCTTAAAGAAGAATATAAGTTCTTCGCAAGAGATAAAAATGGTATGTTGTTTGTATATGAAGCACAGCCAAGAAAATTGGAAAAGTATTGGTATTTGTCCAATTATGGTTGTCTAGGCTTGAATCGGTGTTTAAATGTTGATTTTCCAATGATTAAATGGGAAGATGATGAACCGTGGCTTATCGAGGACTTGAAGAAGTTGGAGGTTGTCGATGAATATTGATAAAACTATGGAAAGCCCCGACATTCAACCAGAGAAAATAAAAGTAAGCAGTATATATGTAATAGCTAGCGAGCATTGCAACAAGCCATATTACGAAATTCGATATAAGGAAGTCGGAAATGATTTTTATAACATCGGTTATAGTTCGTTTAACTTGGAACAGGTTCTTTATTGGAGACATCGTTGCTTTGAAGTGGTTCCGGCCGATGAATATGAACGAAGAGATGCTAAAGACACAAATGTCCTTGGCAAATGGATTCCGTGCAGTGAGAGATTACCGAAGGATGGTGAAAATGTATTATGTTACGTGACAAGTGCGATGAGAGTTGGCGATGATATTGTTACTGGATTACAGCATGATGGGTTATGGTTTATGCAGTCTGGCGTTGGAATGCAGAGCTTTGACAGAGCATGCACGGTGACAGCTTGGATGCCATTACCAGAGCCATACAGGGAGGTGAGGTAGATGGAAAAGAAAGAATATGAACAGATAGAAGAAACAGCAAATAGATTGCAGAAAATGGCAGATGAACGCCAGGCAAAAGCAATTAGAGATGCAAATCAGTATAGAGATGGTTACGTACAAGGTGTAGAAGATTTGCTGAAAAGCATAAGGAGAGGTGAATGGTGAACAGAATCAATAGAGCAATAACTATCCTGCTTGCAACCCTGGCATTAACCGGATGCGCTGAGAAGCAGGAGCAGGTAGAGCCGACACCGATTGTGGTGGAAAAGCCGGATATCACGCAGACGAAAGAGTTTAAGCAGGCTGTATCTGGCCGGGTAAATGAGATCTTTAGCGGCGAAGTCAGCCTGACAGTGTACCTGGACACGGCAGAGGATTTTAATTACATCGGAGAACTGGAGATCATCAATGATGGCTCCGACGGAACACGGCCGGTGATATTCATTCATGCGGATCACAGGACGGATGAAAGTGAGTGGTGGTAATGGACGGAAAATACGGAAGAACAAGAAAAGTAATGAAGATGGACGGTCAGAAACATTATAACGGGCTTGAAAAATTAAAGCCGGATTAGAAAGCAGTAATAAATTATAGAAGACCAGCATATCCTAATATAAGTGTTGTTGATTACGTTAAGAAATGTAAGTAGTGGAGGAATGGCTTATGAAGTTATCGAAACTGACTAAGCCAGAACTTGATTATTTTTTGAAAAATGCCAATTTTACAGAAGAAGAGGAAAAAGTTTTTATTCAATGCTCTAAAGGAAAATCAATACAGGAAATAGCATTTTCTATCGGTGTTTGTGACAGAACTATAAACCGAAGAATATCTGCTATTTACGCAAAAATAAAAAGATTGGAGGTATACGCTAATGGCAATTCTGACAATTGACGGAGAAGTAGTACAGGCAGAAGATGTGGAGCTAGATGAAGAAACGCTCCGTATGATTGCAGAAATACTTTCTCGGTCTGATTGACAAAAAACCGTATAAAAGATAGAATGTGTCATAATATAGGAAATATGGCACATTCTATTTAAAGGAGGAAATGATATATGGAATGTGTCGCATATTTGCGTGTTTCAACAGAAAAGCAGGCAGAAGAGGGCCATGGTCTTGAAAGTCAAAAGAGAGACATCGAGAACTATTGCCGAAAAAATGAATTGATTATAGTAGATTGGTATGTTGATGATGGATATACAGGATCTAATATGGATAGACCTGAGTTCCAAAGACTTATAAGCGATTGCTATGCGAAAAGAGTAAAATGTGTTGTAGCTTATAAGCTTGACAGAATATCCAGAACAATGTTGGATTCTATTTATGTAATTGAGCGTATATTTCAGCCAAATAATGTCCGGCTTGAGTGTGTCCATGACGCTGTTAATTACAATGATCCTATGCAACAAGCATATACTCAGATGATGGCAGTATTTGCGCAGCTAGATAAAAACACAATGATGCTTCGTATGCGTGGAGGTATACTTGAACGAGTTAAAAAAGGATACTGGCCTGGCGGTGGCATTAAGCCGTATTGCTACAGATATGACAAAGAGATCGGGATACTAATTCCAATACCAGAAAGAGCCGAAAGAGCAAGACAGGCACTAGATTTGTTTATTCAAGGATATTCCGATGAAAAAATAATGCGAATGCTTGGTTTCCGAACGGAAGGAGTAGTGCGAAACATACTTACCGGAGTAGTAAATATTGGAAAGATTAAATATAAAGGCAATGTTTATCAAGGCAGACACGAACCAATATTTGATGTGGAAAAGTTCAATCTTGGCTTGGAGATTCGGAAGACGCGAAGCAAAGCAAGAGCATATTGCCGGACAGAGCCAAATTTACTTACTGGACTGTGCTATTGCGGTGTATGCGGCTGTAAAATGAGGTACCAAAAATGGGGTTCAGACAGGAGAAAAATGTACTGCTGTTCGCGAAACCGATACTTGGATTACTTGCCAAACTATAATCATGATTGTGACAATTCAGTGGAATGGGCTGACAAAATTGAAGAACAGGTTGAAAGCGAGATTTTAAAAATATCCCTAAATCTTTCTAGCTATAAGCCTAAAGAGAAAGCTACGAAGCTTGAAATCATGCAATCACAATTGGATAAAAGCAAAACTAAATTAAGACGTCTTTACGAGCTGTATGCAGATGGAAACGACATGGTTCTTGATATGATTAGCAATCTTGAGAATGAGATTGAGATATCTAAGGAAAGAATCAAAGAAGAATCTAAAAATATCCAAAAAGAAAACAAAAAAGAATATGTTTATGAAAACATAAAAAATCTTGCCGACGTCTGGGACACGATCGACAAGACAAAGAAAAATACTATATTGAAGAGTATAATCTCTAAAGTAGTAGTTGTCAACGGAAACGTTGACATTCAATTAAAATCTTTTTAGCATAACCTTATTACCGTCCGATGGTTGGCGGATATGCTAAGTGCCATATTTCCTATATGTCCCAAATATTAATGTCATAAGTGTGTCGGAATTATGTCTTTTGAATGTCGCTATAAGCGACTTTTTTTGTGCGAAAATACAAAATAGATAGGAGGTACGACCTATGTTTTCGGATGATCTATTAACTATTATATTCTCAGATAGCAGACTTTGCAATATCCCTCTTGAATTTCAATCAACAATTGTTCATGTTGTGGAAGATGCGATACAAAAAAGATTCTATACAGACACAAAAGAATTATCGAAAGAACAAATACTGGATGACGTATGTGGCAGTTAGGAGGGCGAATTATGTACGAAAATCAATATTTTGGAAATCCATATTTTCAGTCTAATGCACAGAGGTTTCCGACAGGGCAATATCAAGCTCCGATGCAACAGCCAATCTATCAACCGCAGTTTCAACAAAATCAGCCAGCAAGCCAGATTGTCGGAAGAACAGTAGATAGTGTTGAGATGATACAGGCAAATGATGTGCCGATGAATGCACCGTATGCACTGTTTCCAAAATCAGATTTATCAGAAATATATCTGAAATCATGGAACCAGAATGGAACAATCCAGACGGTCGTATTTAAGCCAGAAATGCCAAAGGCTAACGATTCTATATCTAATAGTGAAGACGGATTAAAAAGTGGCAATTCGGAGCTTACAGAGCAGATTATGAGACGATTGGACAAATTATCGTCTCAAATTGAAGAAATAGGAAATTCCATTCCTAAAACAAGAACTTCAAAAGCAAAAAAGGATGGTGATTCTGAATGATTAACCCGATGCAGATGATTCTTAATCAAATGATGAACAGTCCGCAGATTAAGAGTAATCCGATGGCTCAGAATGCCATGAGAATGTATCAGAGCGGAGATACAAAAGGGCTTCAAGAAATGGCAGAAAACCTTTGTAGAGAAAACGGTACAAACCCAGAAGAAGTAAAAAACAGAATAATGAGCCAGTTTGGTTTTAAATAAATTGTACATTTTGGGTTGCGCGCATAATAACCGGATTCCCATTTGTAAATATTACAGATGGAGGTACAGAAAATGTTCAATGGTACAAATGGAGTAAGCCTTGCTGATATCGCTGCTGTAACCGGAAACGGAAGAAACAACGATGGCATGTGGGGCGGAGATGGCTGGTGGGCAATTATAATCTTTGCTATGATTTTTGGCTGGGGTGGCTTCGGCGGTAATGGCTGGGGTAACAACGGCGGTGGTGCATTGCAGGGATATGCTACACAGTCAGACTTGCAGAGAGGATTTGACACTCAGTCAATCATCGGAAAGCTTGACGGCATTACAAATGGACTGTGTGATGGATTCTATGCCGAAAATAACAGTATGCTCACTGGATTTAATGGCATTAACACAAACATCATGCAGACTGGATACGGAATCCAGCAGGCTATTAATGCTGACACAATCGCAAACATGCAGAACACCAATGCTTTACAGTCTCAGCTCGCAAATTGCTGTTGCGAAACAAGAGAAGCTATCCAGGGCGTAAACTACAATATGGCAACTAACACTTGCGCATTGCAGAATACAATGAATAGCAACACAAGAGACATTATTGATAGCCAGAACGCAGGCACTAGAGCCATCCTTGACTATCTCTGCAATGAAAAGATTTCTACCTTACAGGCAGAGAACAATGATCTCAGACGCGCTGCATCACAGGATCGCCAGAGCGCATTGCTTACAAATGCAATGTCTGCACAGACACAGCAGATTATCAATGCGGTCAATCCGGCACCTATTCCGGCATATCAGGTTCCTAATCCGAATGTTTATTACGGATGCAACACTGGTTGCGGATGCTAACCGAATGTAAAACCATACGGTTAAAAATGAATATTTTGTAACTTAATCAAGGTTTAATCAAGGTTTAGCCAAGATTTAAACAAGGTTATGTCTGCATAAGCAGTATTACGATATAAAGGGCAGATCATAACGGTCTGTCCTTTTTGAGGAAAGAGAGGTATTTATTATGGCTGAATATACTGGAATCGCATTACAGACAGTAGCACAGGGCGAAGATGTAGCGTTTACGGAAACGGCTTTTTCCGGCGGTAATTGCATCGTGCATAGACAGGGAGCAGGAATTGTAAAATTACGTGGATTAACAAGCCAGTGCAGAGCAAGATTCCTCGTTGATTTTTCTGGAAACATCCAGATACCTACAGGCGGTACGGTTGAAGCTATTTCACTTGCGCTTGCTGTTGATGGAGAGCCATTACAGGCAACTAAGATGATCGTTACTCCGGCAGCAGTTGAAAATTTCTTTAACGTGTCTACGCAGGCGTACATTGATGTTCCAAAAGGATGTTGCAGCACGGTAGCTGTTCAGAACACTTCTGGACAGGCTATTGAAGTTCAGAACAGTAACTTGACTGTAGTAAGAGTTGCGTAGGAGGTGGCAGTTATGGATGTTGAAAGAATGCATGATATGATCGAAAAACTGTCAGAAGTTGCGAAGTGTGAGATTGACAAAGGTATTGAAAACGTAGATACTTGCGAAATGGGACAAGTTGTCGATATGCTCAAAGACCTCAGTGAAGCAATGTACTACCGGAAACTCACACATGTTATGGAAGATTTTGGAGACGAAGAAAACATGGAGATGTTTGATCGTTATGGTGATGGTCGTAGATTCTACGATAATTACCGATACGCTAATGGTAGATTTGCTCCAAAAGGTCGCGGCTCACGAAGAGGTTATGAGGAACGTCCGTATTATCACATGACTCCGGAAATGTATCGTAACATGGATCCGGAGTATATGAGAGACATGGACTATGATATTGGACGGATGTATTTTTCTGACAAGCGAAATCCGGGTATGACCGGAGCGGAAATGTCTGGAAGCAAGCATTATTATGGTGGTGATGCTCAGAGAGACCACAAAGAGGGAAAAGCTGGAATGAGCCGAAAAACATATATGGAATCAAAAGATCTACATGATCTTGAAGCATATATGAAAGATACAGCAGAGGATTTGACAGAAGTGTACAACAGTGCAACAAATGAAGCTAAGACGATGCTGAAAGCGAAAATCCAGACACTTTTACAGAAGATGTAGTTTTATAGGGGGCGTAATGCTCCCTTTTGAGGTGATAGCATGAATTTTATTATCAACGGTGTACCGTGGGTGGTTTTGATTGACAATCCCAACAGTGATGCGCTTAGAAGAAGTGATGGTAGTCTGGCGGTAGGCGTTACCGATGCTGGAAATAACACGGTTACTTTGTCAAATCTGTTAAGCGGAGAATTTCTCCGAAAAGTGCTGATTCATGAGATATGCCATTGTGTCTGCTTCTCTTATGGAATACACATACCAATCAACCAAGAAGAGTTTTTGTGTGACTTTGTGGCAAGTCATGGTGACGAAGTGTTTGATATTGTTGCTATGCTGTCTAATGTGGTCAGAAAGGCGGTGTAATCGTGCTGGACGAACTATTGGAGTACATACAGAAAACTAACCCAGAAATGACCAGAAAAAAGCTTGTAGAGGAGCTTGGTCGAACTGATTCATCCACAAAGAGCATTATCCGTGAATTTATATTGATTTACAGAAAACCAGATTTTAAGTAGTCTGGTTTTCTTGTATACAGTGACAATATTTGAATTATGTGATATGATTAATAAAGAGTTTTTTAAAGGAGGAGATTACGATATAAAAACTTGGAAATTAGTATCTGGTATATTGTCTATTGTACTGTTTGCATTTGTGGCATTTCAATCATGCGCAGTTGGAATAGGAAACACAATGACTGACAACGGAGAAGTTGGTGGAAGTGCTGGAATCATTGTTGCTATTTTATTGCTTACGGGCGGTATTATTTCCATTGCTACAAAAAATTCTACTGGAAAAGGCGGAAATATTGCCTTGATAGTAATATTTGCTATAGGTGCCTTTCTTGGATTCGCATTGGCTGGTGGATATTCAGACCTTAAAATTTGGGCTGGATGGTGCTTGATCAACGTGATTATGGCTGTTTTGTCAATAGCCAAAAAACATAAAAATTAATATTTTAACTTCAATTATTCAAAGCAACTTGCAAGGAATATTTACAGGTTGCTTTTTCAGTTGCTAAAATTTTGTAGCACTCGGATTTGGAATAAGAGTGCTAAACCATGATACACACTTCAAACTATATAGATATAGAATAAACTCCCATTTTTCGAGTAGTTCTTTTTTAGGTGTGTTATAATATATTATAAAACCATAAAAAGTTGCTATCTAACTGTATTGCGAAGCAACTATTGTGGTAATATGTTGTATTTGTAACAGAAGTTGTTGAGGATTATGAGAGGTATAAGTTATGAAAATATGTCCAAGGTGTAACACGTTAAATGCTGATAATGCATGTTATTGTGAAAAGTGTGGGAATGATATAAAAGGCATTCCGTTGTATAACAATACAAAAGCGTCGAAGCGGTCTCCTAAGCGGCGTGTCATATTGCTTATTATTTCTTTTTGCTTAATTATTGGATTTTCTGTTTTCGTGGCAGAATCAGACAGAGACACAAAGCAAAACACAATTCGTTCAATGAATGCCGATAAAGAAAAACTAAAAGAAAAGAAAAACTATGAAAAAAAGAAAAATAATTCGTCTACAGAGGAAACAGCACCTGTTCAAAAAGAAGATGCTTTTTTAACAAATTTAAAAACAGTTCTTGACCCTACTGTATCTGAAACAGCGTATGATATTTTGAAAAATCAAATAGGGTTCTCGAAGCTTGAATATGTCTCTAAAATGGGCGAAACATCAAATTATGAGATAAAGTGTGATGGCATAGATATGGTTCTGACAGCTAGTGATAAAGTGTATCGTATCTTTATTCCAAGTAGTTCTTATGTGTTCTATGAGGATGACGCAGTAAAACTAACTGCAAAACAATATTCTGACAGAACTATTGATTATGATAAGCAGTCTAGGTATTATATAATAGCAACAGAGATAGTTAGCTCAGTATTAGCCGACCCAAGTTCAGCTGATTTTCCATCCGTTGTGACTAATGCCGGGGAAATTACAATGCAAAGGAATGGAAGTCTTGTGGCAATACAAAGCTATGTTGATTCAAATAATTATTATGGTCAAAAAGTTAGAAGCAATTTTACCGTTGAATTTGTTGTCACTGACATGGACAGCTTCGCTTATGAAGTAAAATATATCAATGTCGATGGTCAAACGAGTGGAGAGTTTATAGATATAGACAGCTGGTCTGAATAATATATTCTAAAGCAACTTACAAAAAGTAGGTTGCTTTTTATTTTCTCTTGACATTGAGCGCTCAATTTGGTAATATACAGTTGTAGCAAGAAAATAGCAATAAGAAAGGAGTGGTACAGTGTCTCCGAAGTTGGGACAGAAGCTTACTGATAATCCTAAAAACGTGCAACTTAATTTAAGGCTTACGAAACAAGAAGCAGAAGATATTCAGTATTGCGCCGATAAGCTTCACACGACAAGAGTTGATGTGGTAAATAGGGGAGTCAGGAAAGTAAAAGAAGAAATTGACAAAACAAAATAGAGATCCACCCACCGACCAAGGAAAAATGAATCTCTAAAAAGACTTCCACAGGAAGTACCCATGCGTTATTATAACACGGATGCTTTCTGTGGGCAAGGTAAAGTTAATCAATGTGGACAGGTAACTATTAATAATTATTATATGGCACGATTTCAGTAGCGAGTTTGACTGCACTGTTTGCATTGATTGACTTTTTGAATACAGGAGGTATTTTATGAATAATCAAAGATGTATAATGATTCCAGTTGCACAGTATAACCAGATGGTACAGTCTTATGATAAGGCTCTAGCAGAACTTGAAGAACTGCGTACAATGATTAAGAATATGACGAAAGGTGTGGCTGAGAATGAATAAATTTTTTGAATTATCATTTATAAATCACATTAGAAATAATGATGATTTATCCCTTGCATTTGATAAATGCTATGAGCCATTAGTAGAAAAGCTGAGAGAAATACTTAGTGATAGGAATTGCACTGAGTTGGAAGATATTCTTTCAGACTGTTCCTGTAATGCTCTGCACTTAGCTGGCGTAGTAGGAATGGAACTTGCTGTTGGAGTTATGAATGGCACTATTGAACAGACAATCGAATAGGGGGATAATTATTATGGAAGAGTTCGCAAAGATGATATACGAACAATGGTGTAAAGGAAACGAAGACCGGGATGTATATTTAAAAAAAGGAGAAGAACTGGTAGACGAGTTGCACGAAGTATTGTCACTTAAGTTGTCAGAAAAAATTTACGAGACATTTTGTGATAGTAGCCTTGAAATAGAGGAAAGATCATTTATTGCTGGGTTTAGTTACGCTTGCAAGTGTCTGTCAAACGGAAAAGTTGAGATTGGCGGTGGTTTGAATGAATAATGTCGTCACTGTAGAAAACACGGAAATGCAGATCAGAGAGTACAACGGTCAGCGAGTGGTTACTTTCAAGGATATTGATACTGTGCATCAAAACAAGGATGGAACAGCCAAGAGGAATTTTTCCAGAAACAAAAAATATCTTATTGACGGAGAGGATTATTATTTTGCAACAAGAGATTTTTCTAAAAGTCTCAATTTGTCCCCTTTGAATATTGATATTCCTACAAGGGGAATAACGTTGTTGACAGAAACCGGATATTTGATGTTAGTTAAATCATTCCGAGATGACCTTGCGTGGAAAGTACAGCGACAGCTTGTAAAGTCATACTTCCAGAAGCCATTGCTTAATCTGGCAGAGAAGTATAAACGACCAGTATCGAACTGTCCAGCACCACTTGCAACGGACTTTTACAACACGAATTGGGAGAAAATAAGCTGTTGCAAGAGAGCAAATTCACTTCCAGAGAGTGATATTTTGGATGTAGTCTTTGCTTATGTATCCAGGAAGTATGATTTTGATATAGCAGAGAGGATGTATGAGGATCAAGTTGGACACAAGCCGAAAAATAGGATGGACGTTCTGGACTTCTTCCCAGAAATGAAAGCACGAGCGCAATTAGCGATTGATGGATTGTACGGAAATGCATTGAAAATGGAAGAAGAAAAAAGCAAATAAAACAGAGGAGCCACTGCTTTGTGTAGTGGCTCTAGTTATAATATTAAGTATATAATGACCATTATATAAGGTGAATTATATAAGGTACATTATATAATGGGTAAAATGTGTAAAACAGTAAATACAAGGCTTTACGAGATGTTTATACTATAATGGTCATTATATAATGGGAATTATATAATAGACATTATATAAGTGGTATTATATAATGGCACTTATATAGGAGGTATACGGTGATGAAGAAGACAGCGGATTATACAATGAATGCGATCAACAGATATAATGAGAAAAAGGATGTTGCAAAGGTGCTTTTCCCAAAAGGAACGAAAGACAGGATTAAGGCAGCAGGATATTCAATCAACGGATTTGTCAATGAAGCGGTTAAGCGTATGCTTGATGAACTGGAAGCAGTAGAAGAAAAACCAGTTGAGGTCAAGAAAACCGGACCGGTTAATCTTACAGAATTGCAGAAAGTGTTAGACCAGAAAATAGCAGCACGGAAAATTGGCGTTGTCGATATGGAAAAGGAAAAAGTTCGGAAAGTGTCAAAGATGGAAGCCGAAAAGTTGGATAGCGAAGAATAGGATTTAAAAAGGAACTTAAATTTCGATTTGAGATTTGAGTTCCTATTTTTGTTTCCGCTGAAGAAGTGAAATTTTTGTAAAAAATAAAAAACTTTTAATTTTTTTCTCAAAATTCTACCAAAAAATATTGCACAATTTTTTGATACCCCCCTAGGGTGTGAAAAATTATATATAAAAGTTGATTTAGCGACTATTTCAATATTCTGATCAAAAGTGGAAAATTTTTTCTTGAAGTTCGTGAAAATTAGTTGCACGGGTGCAGAAAATAGACTTGCCAGCCGGAAAAGCTACAAGATGCCCGGATATGGTCAAAATGTCACTTGTTTCCGTCCGCTGGTCTTCGTTCTGCTGACTGGAGACAGCCAGCCCCAGAACGGCACAAAGTGTGTACTACTTTAAAAATAGCATATAATCACATCGCGTGTCAATATATCCGTGCGAATTTGGACAATCTGTCACCGGATCAATTGCAAAAGTCTAAAAGCGGCACGAGAAAAAGCCGGATACAGTCCGGCTTATACGCACACAAAATCGCCTTGCATACCTGTATTGATTATATATTTACCGTCTTTTTTTCTGCGGTAAACAACACCGCACCCATCAAGAGTAGACCATACAAGCCAACCTGGCTGCGTTAACGCTTCTCCGGTTTTTGGATCCATCCAAGCAAAAGCTGGACGAATCCCGGCGCGCTCCTGTTCCTTTGCATTTTCTATTATTTCGAAAGCTGTGTATAGCTTGCTTCCGTTTCTTGTTTTTATGATATATGTTTTCATTTCTTTTCCTCACTTTCACAAAAACCCGGACGGAATAACCGCCCGGAAAGATTATATAATATTGCTTTGGTATGCTACCCAGAAGCAGAACGCCCCGACCAGATAGCAAGCGAACAACACGCACGCAAACGTCAGTAGCTCAACTGTTTTCCGTTTGATATATCGGGCAAGCATTCGCCGCCCATGTTTTTCTACAAGCTTTACCCACTCGTTATAGGTGTATACTGTTTCCACGGTTTCCACCTCCTAACATGTGATAGGGTAAACGGCGTTTCGTGCCTGTTCTACCATGTACCCCAATTCATAGAGTACATTTTTCACTTTATCAGTCTTTGTGTAAACTGGATAACCTGCGCGGAGGTCGTGCAGATCTCTTTTTAACTCTCTTTTTTCCATGCGTGAGAGCTTGTATATATAACCGTAATATGCTTTTTTCATGCTTTCCCTTTCTCGCCTGCCATCATCAGCGCAACGGGGCGAATCGTTACGGACTCCCAGGAATGGGAGTTTCGGCTTATTTTATCAATTTTTTGACTTCCTTTTGTTTCCGTTCGTTTTCTTTCTTGGTTATGCTGGAATCATCAAAAGCCACGATACAACCATCAGAAACGAGCGCAGCAGCCATTTTTATGGGGTCTATTTTTGGGAATCTGCATAAATACTCAATGACATTCATTCTTGTTTCGCCGTCCATTCCTAGCCTTTTTTTGTAATGCTCAAACATTCTATTTTCTTTTTCCTGTGCTGTTTCTTTTCTCATACAATTTTTACCTTCCTTTCATGTTTTGCCCTGTCTCATCGGTGCAGGTAGGGCGGTTCCTACAGACGCCCGGAGGCGTTTCGACTATGATATTCTCATAAAAATATCAATTGTAAGCTCTGCGGCGGCTCTTTTTCGGCCACTCCAGTAGCCGCGCCGCTTGTTTTTCAATGCCTTGGCTGCCGTCTGGAGGCTATTAACTCCAACGTTTGCGGCATCGTTTAATTTTCTCCATTCCTCCGGGGTAACTCTTATGGCTTTGAGTGTTGCTGGGTTGATTTCGTAATTATCTTTATCTCCCGGGTGTAGGTCTTCACATAACGGAATATAGTCATGTGTTCCCATATTTTCCCCGATATTCCAGATGAAGAAATTTACTGGGATTCTTTCTACGATCTCGTACACATCGGTTTTTCCGAAATATTCTGAATAAATTTTCCCGTTTTCGATTTTGATTTTTCTCATTTCTCTTTTCCCTTTCGCCCTGTTATAATTGGGCTACCTTTCTTTTTTTGATTGGTGCCGATCGGGTTTAGTTGTCAGCTGTGCCGATCGGCTTTTTGTTATCTCGTTTCTATGGCTATATATTACATGATATTAGGCACAAATACAATATGCAGAATATACAAATATTAAGCACAAATAAATATATGAAATTGTGCAATATTTATTAGGCACAAATTTTACTTGAAAATTAAGCACTAATATAATATAATGTAGAAAAAAGAACGGAGGATTTGAGAATGCCAGAATATACAGAAAAGCAGAAAGAACAGCGAAGAAAAGCAGTTGCAACATATATGAAAACGGTTGATCGTGTCAATTGCCAATTCCCATTGGGAACAAAAGACAGGATAAAAAAACTTACTGGAAAGAGCTGCAACGCATTTATAAAAGAAACGGTATTGAACGAGCTAAACAAGATAGAAAGAAAAAAGCAAAACAAAATTAAGCACAAATAAATATTTAAAAACTATTGACATTAGGCACAAATAATCGTATAATAATACTTGTAAGGAAGATAACTTACAAGTTACCGAGGCAAGACGGAGAAAGGAGAAAACATGGAACGAATGGGAATGACAGATAAACAATTCAACGGGTTCATAAGATTTTTAATTGACGACCTGAAAGAAGCCAAGGAAGAAGAAGACGCAGAAAAGAAAAACGCAAGGATCCAGAAGATACTGGAAAACCTGCAAAGCACTTTGGAAGATTAAAAAAGAGCCGTATAACAACAGCTCAGACACACAAGAGAGGGCGGAGCTTGCCGCCGCTCTCAAGTAAATTAATTATAGCAGATTGGATAAAATGAATCAATTCCAAGAAAGGTGAATGAATATGAAAAGATATGAATTTGTAGGAACGAACGAGCTGACAGAAAAAGCGTTTGCTGTATATAGTGATAGCTCTTTTACATTCTGGAAAGACGGAGAAACATTTTTCTATAGCGATAATCCGAGAAGCGAAAAAGTAAAACTCGGAACGCTGGAGGATGTAAATGAATTTCTTGAATCGTTTGCAGAATAAAATTTAATATCAGTCATCAAAAGGCGATCTTTTTAGGTCGCTTTTTTATTTCTGTTTTATGCGGTTATGTAAAATAAACTGCTTTTTGAATGGTTGTGTTATGTATATCAATTCAAGAAACGGTAAAAAATTTGTTAAATTTGGTTAACTGATTTTACTAAAAAATTAAGTAAACCAATGCAACCGAATGTATCATGCGATAAATGGCTAGAATACAACGTTTGTAAAGGTTTTGCAAGTGATTATTTTTGGGCAAACTAGAACGCAGTCTATTGACTCGAAAAACGAAAAACGAAATGAAAAACAAGACACACGCCACAAACCATTGTATTTACTGCGGTTAACGAGTTAACAGAGAGTTAACGAAAAACAAAGTGAAAACCTAATGAAAAACAAATGAAAAACCTACAATTATAAAAGAAATAAAAGAAAGGGAAGAATATTATATAGCTGTTTTTTGTGATTTTGAGAATTTCTGAAAATGATATTATTATGATACAGTCAAGGAAAACACCTTTGTTTTAAAAATCTATTGACAATATTGTTTATATGGTGTATCTTGTATACAAGAACTAAAGCTCAATAGCGGACTGGATAAATTAATATATATCTAGTCGATGCCCTAGCAGGATTGCCGAGGATGCCGGATAGGGTAGGCTATTGGGAGGAAGGGCAAGGACGGCAACGGGAAACCGTGAAGCATTCGCCAGCTTGTGGGATCAGATAATGGTCTTGCTTGCTGGCGTTTTTTATTTGGGGAAAACGGCAGGAGGTGAACAACATGGAGCGGATCAGCGAAGAACGGGAAGAAGGTATAGAAATCTATGACGATGATATAGACCTGTACTTGGAGCAATTCAGAGAGGAGCAGAACATAGACGACTATAGAGAGATCAGTCAAAATGTTTGGAATGCTGCGCTAATGTATGTTCAGAAACATGTGTTTCCTGATAGATCAATGCTAAAGAGTACTAAGCTGACACCAGATATTGCCTGTATACCTACTACCTTCGGAGCCTATGACTATGATAAGCTTAACGCTATATGTGACAGATATATATATTTATGTGGGCTATATGATAAATTAGTAATGCCTATGGGTTTTAGTTATTTAACAGGTGTAGGTGTAGATAATATATATAGCTGGGCTAATGGTGATAGTGGTAATCTAAGTAAGAGTAGCTCCGAGATTTTCAAAAAATTGAGAATGTCTAGAGAGGATTCAATAGCGTCACGGCTAGGCGGTGGCAAGCAGAACCCGGTCGGATTAATTGCAATGCTGAACCACTACGACAACTGGAATATGCCAGGCGTCACAAGAGAGCTAGTAGACAGGCGGGCATTGACAGCGGATCAGCTTCCGCAGCTTGGAGCAAAAGCACCGGATGAATTGCCAGAAAAGATTGATCTAAATTATCCAGTTTCAGAAGTTGTAGACGATGACGGATAAGAGAATAAATAATATCATTGACTTGGTGGTGAAATTAATCAAAAACGCAAAGCTCTATAAGTCAAATTCGTGTTTTACGTATAGATCTATAAATGATTCAATGAACCACGTGTTGTTAATATACACCCCGGTGGGGGTCTTATGAGAATTGAAAAAGCGCACTACTAAGTCCCAAAAATATTCTCAAAAACAAAAAGGACTATAGGGAGATAAACAATGTTACTTAAAATCACATTATCATTAATCGTTATAAGCATAGCTATGGTGATTGCTTGGAATGCATATTACAGAACCTTAAGTGATGTAAGAAAGCTTCTGATTTCATATGGCAAAAGTTACAAAAATGGTGAAGCAGCTTTTTTGTTTATTACGGGTATTTTTATTGGAATTTCGTTTGTTATGACGATTGTGACTGCTATCAGTTTTATTTTTAAATGCCTGTAAGAGAGAGGGAAACTACATGGAGAATACAGTACCAGTAATAAAAATACAAGCACAAAAGACAGTAAATGTACTCGGTACAAAATACACGATAGAGGTGCACAAACGTTCTGAGAATAAGCTCATGCAAGATATTAACTGCGATGGATATTGTCAGGCTGATAATCACAAGATTGTGGTCGCTGACATGACGGAAAAGAAATCATTTCCATATTTCGATGAATCGGAAGCACACGAGTATTTTAAGAAAACGCTTCGGCATGAAATCATCCATGCATTTCTGAACGAGTCCGGTTTACAGGAAAGCTCTAGCGGGCTAGAAGTTGCATGGGCGAAGAATGAGGAGATGGTTGACTGGATGGCGATTCAGATGCCAAAAATTTACAAAGCGTTTTGCGATGCTGATTCAGTGTAGGAGGTATGAATGTTTAAGAAAATCAAACGGTTGTTTTGCAAGCATAAGCACACTGCACATGACCATACGGACCTTGTGTTGCAGAGCGATGGAAGTTACAAGACAGAACATCACTGGAAATGCCGTGATTGCGGTAAAATAATTCGATGATAGGAGAGCAGAATGTTTTTTAGAAAATCCAAAAAGCGGAATTACAAGAAAGAGCTGAATGAAGCATTATCAAAACTGAGTGATGCACTCTGGGATAACATTATGATTCGTACAGATATCGAAGAACTGAAAGAAGAGAATGACAAACTGAAAGCAGAAAAGCTGTTTGGTAATTATCCGCCAACCGAGGATGATTTACCATTTGGTGCGCCGGATGAAGATGAAAAGCCAAAAGAGGATATCACATACTTGACTGATCGGATTGAGTACCTGGAAGAAGAGTTGGAAAAAGTTGGAGATGCTCACCAGTCAGATTTGATTACGATTAATCAGTTACAGGTTGCGCTTGATGTTATCTTGGACAAATACGAACGTATGAGAAAACAAAAGGGACTTGTGTAGCAATGCGATATTCCGGAAAAGAAATCTCTGACGAATGTACGAAATGCGGAAAAGTGCTTGAGTGTGATTTATTCAAGCAGGGACACGGAATCAGATGTGAAAGAGAAAACGTACCCCTGATGGTCAAGTGCCAGATGGAGCATAGAGAAAATCGTATTCATTTCGGTGATGCACCGAATTAGGATAAACAATATATCACAGGAGAACTCATATGGGAAAGAAGGAGAGACCACCGCCAAAGGTGGTACTTATCGCAGAAAATCACTTTAAAAATTACTGAAAATGTTTGTCGAAAGCAGGGCGGTATTGTTTCGCAGCTATACCGTCTTTTATGAAAAAATGAGAATAATTAATCAAAAACGAAATGTATCAATTGAATTAGAAAATTACGACTTGATGGTTGACGAAAATAATGTGGTTGCGTGGCCTGTTCATTATAGTGGCAGACGAAGAATCTTAGGAACATATGACTCGGAAGAAAGAGCCATGGAAGTCTTAAGCAAAATCCACGACGACTACAAATACTATAGATTCGATATTTACGAAATGCCGATTACTTAATTTTGTGGCATATATTAATTTCTCCTACCGTACTAGCTGATGCTGATTAAAGAGCCGTCAAAAGCTCGGTACGGTCTCCATGGAAGATTACGCATCTACCATGGAAAAGGTTGTGTTTGAGTGCATATTCGAATCGGCATAAGAAATGCAACGATAAAACGACCTTGTGGTGTGCTTGACGCTATCATAGCTTACAAATGGCTATCTCACGGAATAAATAGCTTAGAAACAAATGATAGAGGGATCGTGACCTTCCACCACATTTCTGAGTTTTGCGGTTCTCAGAAATAACCTTTTTCTGTTATTTTTTGAAACTTCCTTTCAATATTTAATGATTTGACGCGATAAAAACCGCAACATGGGCGTATAGTTCAGTGGTAGAACATAAGAGTTTAGGAGATCTGGCTGTGTATACCAATGCTAGCAAAGGTAAACAGAAACTGACTGATTCGCTCTGCATGTCATGGGTTCGATTCCCATTGCGCCATTGGAGGTATAGATTATGGGTAAAAATCACGTATTATCCAAACATGGATACGGCGGAGAATTAAAAGGCGCCGTGAAAAAAATTGATAAGGATAAATTCATAGAAGCATGTAATGCGTGGATGGTAGATAAGCAGTCTATCAATAAAGCTAGAAAAATTGTAGGGCTTAGCGCTCCAACATTTACCAAATATTTACGAATGGTTTTGATGCATGAACCATTGCCGGAGGGATTGTTTTTTGACGATGACGAAGAATCAGAATGAAATTAAGAAAGAAATCAATGATATGTCTGACAGAATATCTAATTGTGTGGCAAATGGCTTTACGGTTACTATCCGGCCAGCGAAAGACGGAGTGAAGATAACCAGCCACAAGGAAAAGGTAGTTAAAATCAAATATTAATAGCTCATGACCGGATGCGGACAGAGAACAGGGGGACGCCTCTTGACTTTTTTATTTAAAGAGTTAGGAGGCGTTTTTTATTTGGCAAGCGATTATCTGATGAATACGGTCAATGGATATGAAGATTATGTACGTAGACAAGGAATCGACGAACAATTACTAGAAGCATATAAGCAAGCTATATATTTTTCAATGTACAAAGATAGAGATAACGACTACGGAGTAAAAATTGCTGGAAGAGTAAAAAACTTGTACGAAAAATTTATTTTCGATACAACTGGAGGCACATCTTGGGATTTGGAAAAATATGCATTTAAAAATAAAGCAAAATATCAGATTCTTGATGATTTGTATGAAGTGATTTTGGTAGAAGCTCAAAACAAGAATGTTGACAGCTATTTACGGTACATTGAGAAAAAAAGAGAACCAAAAGAGCGATTCTACATGCCTAGAAGAAAACAATTCTTGAAAATCGGTCTTGTAGATGGCTTACAAGGGATGATTGATGATAAGTATGATATGATACTTATTTCCCTAATTCCCGGATCAGGAAAAACGAGTTTGGAAAAATTTTTCCTCAGTGGAGTCATAGGTTGGTTTCCAAAAGACTTCAATCTGTTCTATTCGCATAGTAGCGACATTACAAGAATGTTCTATGATGGCGAATACGACATTGTTACAAATGCAGAAGAGTACACATGGCATGAAATATTTCCAAAACTGAAAGTAAGCGGACAAAATGCAAAAATGGAACAGTTTAACGTAGGAAAATACAAGCCGTTTCCATCTGTACAGTGTACTTCTGTCGGAAGTAAAAATGCCGGAAAAGTACGTGCGTCTAAGTTTTTGCTAGTTGATGATATGATCGGTGGAATTGAGGAAGCGTTAAACAAAAATACTCTTGATAAATTGTGGGATAAATATGCTGTAGATGCCAGACAGAGAAAAATACAGGATACAGATGGTAATAACTGCAAGGAAATACACATTGCTACAAGATGGAGTGTATACGACGTGATAGGACGCATACAGAAAATGTATGAAGGGAATGATCGTGTCAAGACAATTGCGGTACCTGACGTGGATCCAGTGACAGGAGAAAGCAATTTTGATTATGAGTATAGCGGATTTACGGTTGATTTTTTTGCAGACCAACAATTGCTTATGGATGACGTTTCTTATCGATGCCTGTACAAGCAGGAACCAATAGAACGAGAGGGATTATTGTTTCCGGAAGATAAAATTCGTAGGTATCTCAATCTACCGCATGGTGAACCGGAAATTATCACTGGCCAGTGCGATACCAAGGGAAAAGGTACAGACTTTTTTGTGCTTCCTGTATTGCAGAAATACGGAGAAGATTATTATTGTGTGGATTGCGTGTGTGATAATACGGCAGATTATGAGATGCAGTATGAAAATGCAGCAAATATTCTTGTAAATAATATGGTTCAAGAGTGCGAATTTGAGAGAAATGCTGGCGGAGACCGAGTGGCAATGGAAGTAAATAAGCGTGTTGAGCAAAAAGGCTGGATTTGCAATATTACAGATACGCCAACAGAAACCAACAAAGAAGCGAGGATTTATCAATGCTCTGCATGGATATTACAACATGTGATTTTTAAAGATAAGTCAATGTATTCACCTAAAGAACCGTATGGAATCATGATGCAATTACTTTCTGGATATTCTGTTTCAGATAAAAAACAACTTGATGATGTGCCGGACGTATTTTCTAACTTTGCAATAAGGGTAACATCTGGAAGCAGAGTTGCTACAGTAGAAGCAATTCAAAATCCGTTTTGGGGAGGGTATAGATAATGTTTTAATAATTCAAAATAATGTTTCACACAATTAATTTTATGATTTTGAAAAATATTTGAGGAGAAAATAAAAAAATGAAAACGCAGGACTACTTAAAACAAATTGAAAGATTAGATAGAATGATACAGAACAAGCTTTCTGAAATTTGTCAGCTAAGGCATATGGCAACATCTATTACAATCCCACCGAAAGAAGTAAATGTTCAAACATCTTCGGACAAGGATAGAGTTGGAACTGCGGTTGCAAAAATAGTTGATATGGAAAACGAAACAAATAAACTCGTTGACGAATATATTGATAAGAGAAAAGCAATAATCAATCAAATTGATTACATTGAAGACGCTAATATGTATCATGTTTTGCATGAGAAATATGTAATGCGAAAAGATTTAAGCACAATTGCTGTAGAAATGGGATATTCTTTTAAACAGGTTTGCAGGATTCATGGAAATGCCTTAAATGAATTTGAGAAACTTTATGGAAATGAATATTTAAACATTGAACAAAAGTGTCCAAAAATGTCCTGTAATGTCTTATGATGTACACTAGAAGTTTAAAAAATGATAATATATAATATAATTGTGAGGAAAGAATAAAGTCCTTTTCATATCTCATATCCTTTTTTAAAAAGCTCAATCGTGGAGATACGCCTTGCTTATGCATGGCGTATTTTTTGTGGAGAAAATTATGGAAAATAAGACAATATACTGTCCAAAGTGCCATAGAAAAGCAGGCACTTATGATGGAAAATCAAAAATGAATAAAATATGTCGATGCAAAAATTGTAATAAACGTGTTATTTATCATTGGCTTGATGGAAAAACGGAAATTAAGCCTCTGAGAAAGAGAAATTGTAGTAGCGGAATGACTTTTGGCATGTAGGGTGATCTAATGGCAAACAAAATGTTTTTCAATGACCTTGTAAAAGGTAATTATGGAAGAAAAATTGCATATGCGGACGTAGAAGAGGTCACTGAGAACAATATTGTTAGTGTTGTTGGAAAAACGCTTGGAATCTTCAATTACAACAGAAGGATTGTTGAATATTTGTGGAATTACTACAAGGGCGATCAGCCTGTGTTGTACAGAACAAAAAGAATGCGCAATGATATAAACAATAAAATTTGTGAAAATCACGCATATGAAATCGTACAATTTAAAGTCGGACAAACATATGGCGAACCATTACAGTGTGTTGGAGTTGTAAAAGATGAAATTAACGAATATATTGACAGATTCAACACATTTCTTCGCCAATCGCATAAACATGCGAGAAATATAAAATGCGGAGAATGGCAGTCGGCTGTAGGTACAGGGTTTATGGCAGTTTCTTTTGTACATGACAAAAAAGCACCTATTCCATTTAGAATAACAGTCCCTACTCCGCTGAATACATATATCATTTATTCTTCGATAACGGAAGAACCGCTTGTTTCGGTTCAAGAGTTAAAAGATGAAAACGGCGAATATTATAAGTCGTGCCACACAAAAACGCATCAATGCATCATAAAAAACAGCAAAGTAGATGGATGGAAATTGCACGCATTTGGGGATGTCCCTATTGTTGAATATCCAAATAACTTTGAAAGAATATCAGACATTGAATTAGTTATGAGTATGCTTGATGCACTTAATGAAGTTCAGTCAAACCGAGCGGATGGTATTTCTCAATTTATTCAGTCATTTGTCAAATTCGTTAATTGCACAATTGATGAAGAAACGTTTGAGAAAATGAAAATGAACGGTGCTTTTGTCGTGAAATCAAATAATGCTGATAATAAATCAGATGTTGAAATCATGAGCCAAGAATTAAACCAGACAGAGACGCAAGTGGCTAAGCAAGATTTGATGGACAATATTTTGCAGATACTTGCAATTCCTAAATTGGAAGGAAACACTGGTGGCGATACACAAGGTGCTGTACAGTTGCGCAACGGCTGGGATATGGCTAAGACGCGAGGAAAGCTGAAAGACCCGATTGTACAGGAGTCGGAACAACGACTTAATAATGTGATTTTAAATGTGATAAGGGTTCAGTCGAACGGTGAAAATCCATGTCCGATTGACACGAGCCAGTTTGAAGTAGTTATTAATCACAGCCCGATGGATAATATGCTGGTCAAGGCACAGTTTTTAGATTATTTGCTTAAAGACGGTGTTCATCCAAAACTTGCGTTTGAGAGAAGTACATTGTTTTCTGATAGCGAGAAAGCATATAATCTTTCGAAACCTTATCTGGATGTTTTGTATCAGACTATTGATGAAACAAATAGGAAAAACGCTCAAAACAAAAATGAAATAATTGATAATCAGACAGAATAGGTCGGACATTGTGAAAACGGTGTCTGGCTTTTTCTATATAATTTCGCAAAGCTGTGAGCGTAAAAAACAGCAAGTCGTTCGGTGTCGTTGCACCGTAAAAAAATCGTATGACTAATCGGAGGTAAAACCATGAAACGTGAAGAACTTATCACTATGGGAATTAGTGAAGAAAATGTAGAAAAAATTATGGCAGATCATGCGAAGGTGGTTCAGTCTGCAACAGAAAAAGCTAACCAGTATAAAGTAAAAGCTGATAAAGCCGATGAATTGCAGAATAAACTTGATGAAATCGAGAAAGGAAATCTTACTGAGGTTGAACAGGCTAATAAGAACCTAGAAAAAGCAAATGCCAGAATTGCAGAGCTTGAAAAAGCGCAGGCTATTGCCGTTCAGAAAAAGACTGTAATCGAAAAATTTAAGGTTACCAGCGAACAGGCGGACAAGATCGTTAAGGAAGATGGAACTTTTGATTATGACGTTTTAGGGAAAATTATTTCCGATAAAGAAACTGCTGCTGCACAGGCAAAGGAACAGGAAATTGCCAGAGGTACGAATAATCCTGGAGGAGGAACTGGCGGCGGTAATAAACAAAAAACAGATGCAGAGAAAACGGCAGAAGCAATCGGCAAAGAGCTTTCTGGTGCTAACAAGTCAGCTGAGTCGATTGTTGAAAGTTATTTGTAGGAGGTTGGTTTAATGAAATTTAAAAAGTCTAGTGTGATTTCGCAGAAAGAGATTTTGAAAAGAAAGCTTGGCGGCGAGCTATTTGAAGAAATTAAGCTTGATGATTCCGCTTTTACAAACGGAGTTTGTAAGGCTGGAAATCCAATTTCAGCGGAAGGAAAGAAAGTAAATGCGGGAACTTCTGATGGTGCTGCTGTTGGTGTTCTTTTGAATGATGTGTATGACGAAAACCCAAATGGAACTATTTTGAAAGCATTTGGTGTCGTAAATGAAGCAAATGCAAATGCAAATGCATCAATTACGATTGCGGCAGGAGTTAAAACTGCGTTGTCTAACATCGTTTTTGAGTAATTGATTACCGGCAAATACTTAAGAATTTGTCGCTGACCGAAAAAAGTTATCGGTAGAAAGGTAGGAAATAATGAATATTAGAGATGTATATAGCGCAAGTGCAATTGCGCTCGTTCAGAATGAAGTTGCAAGTAATAAAATTGCATATCTTGGTGCTGGACTGTTCCCTGCTAGAAAGAAAATGGGACTTGATTTGAAGTGGATTAAGACATCAAAAGGTCTTCCAGTTTCCCTGGCTCCGTCTAATTTTGATGCGGTTTCTACGCTTAGAAGTCGTGAAGGATTTTCAATGGACGAGACGGAAATGGCATTTTTCCGTGAATCTATGCTCGTAAAAGAGAAAGACGAACAGGAAATTATGCGTGTACAGGAAAGTGCAGATCCATATGCAGCAGATGTTTTAAAAAGAATCTTTGATGATGCAAATACACTGATTGACGGAGCAAACGTTGTTCCTGAGAGGATGATTATGCAGCTTTTGGCACCATCTGACGGATCGCCAAAAATTTCTATTGTTGCAAATGGTGTGACATACGCTTATAACTACGATCCAAATGGTACTTATAAGGCAAACAACTTTGCTGATTGCACACAGACAGATACGGATAAATGGTCTGATACCACTAATTCAGACCCGATGGACGATGTTTCTACTGCTTTGGATGCCGTAGAAGCTGCGACTGGAGATAGACCTGCTATCATGATTATTTCCAGAAAGACGATGGATTATCTGAAAAAGAACGCTAAAATCAAGTCTGCAATTCTTGCACAGAATACATCGGCTACGGTATTTATGAATGACAACAGGGTAAAAGAAGTATTTTCGTCAGAGCTTGGAATTAGCATTATTGTTTACTCAAAACAGTACAAAAAAGAAGATGGAACCACAGCCAAGTTCTATCCAGATGGATACGCTACGCTGATTCCGAATGGACAGCTTGGAAATACTTGGTACGGAACTACACCGGAAGAGAGAACACTTATGGGTAGTGGCGAAGCAGATGTTTCTATTGTAAATACTGGTGTTGCTGTTGCGGTATCTACAACAAATGACCCAGTACATACAAAAACTACTGTTTCAGAGATTGTTCTTCCGTCTTACGAAAGAATGGACAGCACCTATGTAATCAAATGTTATTAGGAGGTGCGGTATGGTTTTTGACCATAAAGTTAAATATAACGGAGTCTGGTATATGCCGGGAGAAGAGATTAAAAACGAGGTAGGCGAGAAGAAGCCGTCTACCTTTTCTGATATTCCAAAATATACTAAAACAGACATTAACAGAATGAATGTTGAGTCATTGAGACAGCTTGCAAAAGAAAATAATGTTCCGAATGCAGAAAACATGACTGGACAGGATTTGAAAACGTATTTAATTACGCTGTTTGAGTTGTAGTAAGGAGATTGAACATGGGAGTGGCAGAAAAGGTTAAGGCTAAAGCAACTGCATATTTTGGAGAACAACCAGATCTTGCGGAAGAGGCACCGTCTACTCTTTTGGTTGATTTTGTCATTGAAAAATATAAGGATTTGCGTAATTATCCATCGTCTTTTTCTGATGAAAAAATAGAGAAAGATATAGAGAAGCACATTTCTACAATTGCAATGGCTGTAGTCGACTTGAAAATGAAAGAAGGAGCTGAAGGAGAAACTTCGCATTCTGAAAATTCAACAAGCCGAACCTATGAAAATGCTTATATTTCCAGCTCAATTTTTAAAGATGTATTACCTTATGTAGATACTTTTTAAAGACGATTGTGCGTGGCTACGGCCGCAGGGTGCTTGTATTAATTGGTGGTGGGCGTGCAAGCAATTGTTAATTAAAAGAGCGGGGTGCTTAAATGACAGAATGGAGTGTAGTTGGCGTCATTGTGGTTCTTGTTGGTCTATTTTTTGCGATATATACGCCAATATCGAAAAATACTAAAGAGAACACGAAAGCAATGACAGAGCTTACAGTTACAATGCGAATTATCGGAGACCAATTATCAAAGTTTGATGAAGATAATTCGAAATCGCACAAAAGAATCTGGGAACACAACGATCATCAGGATCATATACTGAATGACCATGAAACCAGATTGCAGATTATTGAAAAAGACAGTGAAAGAGGTGAGACGTAATGGATATTTCACAGGTTGGAACAGTACTTGCCATTGTGGTAATTACTTATTTAATTGGACTTGGAGCAAAGCTTGTTCCGGGAATCAAGGATAATTTTATTCCGGTTATTGTCGGAGTTGCTGGCGGAGCACTTGGAATTGTTGGAATGTATGTAATCGCAGATTTTCCGGCAACAGATGTTCTGAATGCTATTGCAGTAGGAATTGTTTCTGGTCTGGCATCTACAGGAGTGCATCAGGCATATAAGCAGACAAGGAAGGTGGCTTCTAATGAGGATGCTAAACAGAAATAAGCAGAGAATGAAATACTATGTCAATGGTAAGAAAGTACCGATATACGATACGGACGATGATGGAAATATCAAGTACATTATAGTTGACGGAGAGAGAGTCCCTGTCGAAACAGGGGAATATCAGATTGTCGATGAAAAGCTGGTTGATTTTAAAGCTAACATAAATTCAACGCTTACAGAAGCCTTTATTAAGGCGTTTGGCGTTGATGATTCCTCAGACAAGGCAACTATCGTATGCGCAAAGAATAAGCTCCCATTAAAGGTAGGGATGCGTATATGGCGCAATTCAGAAGTTGGGTATAACGAGGACGGAAGCATTGACATTGATTCTGCGGATTATGTGGTAGTAGCCGCTAATGATGAAGCACTGAATGAGGATTCATTCTTGTTGAAAAAGGTGGCGAAATAATGGGAAAGACTAAGATTAGAATGGATTTGTCTGTAGAAAGCATACAAAGTGCAATTAATCAGTTAGAACAATATAAAATAACTTTTATGCGAAAAGTTGAAGTTTTTACAGAAAGACTTGCTGAGTATGGAAATTCTATTGCACTAGAAAAAATTGCAGAGTCACCAATCGGAAAAACAGTAGTTTTGAGAAGCGAAAAAACTGTGATGGATGCTGGGTGTAAAATGGCACTTATTGCTGTTGGGCAGACGCACGAAACAGAAGGATATGCGCCATTTAATACATTGCTTGCTATAGAGTTCGGAGCTGGTATTTATTATAATCCGATTCCTAATCCGAAAGCTAATGACCTTGGATATGGCGTTGGTACATTCCCTGGCCAGATTCATGCGTTTGAAGATGGTTGGTATTATCTCGGATTAGATGACAAATGGCATTATACGCATGGCGTAAAAGCTACTATGCCTATGTATAGTGCAACCGTGGCGATCATTCAAGATGTTAAAAAAATAGCAAAAGAGGTGTTCGGGTAATGGACAATTCATGGGCGTTTGATCTTGAAACAAAATTGTTTTCGGTTATTAAGCGAAAGACAGAAAATAAATTAAAAGTTTTATATCCCCAAATTTTTTATACTACGACAGACAATCCAAAAGACGGAGATGTTCATTATCCTACGGTGTATATGCATGAATTGTCAGGCGCAGAGTCTGCAAGAAATACTGAGGGAAATGAAATAAATGGAATATTATATTCCATGCAAATCGAAGTAACAACAAACAAATCACAGAAAGTAGCGAAATCAGTTTTGCAAGAAATTGCATTTGCGTTTAAAAGTATGGGATTTGAAATACAAACTTTTCCAGAATCATCTAATGGAGACAACTATTACAGAAGTGTAATGCGTGTCAGAAAAATGATAGGAAGAAGCGATACTTTGTAACAGAGCCAAAAGGCTCTTTTTTTATTACAGAAAGGCGGGAAGCAAATGGCTTCAACAGGTTTTAGGGCAAGAGTTATTTTTTCTGAATTTGTAGGAAATGTAACTGATGAGATTGATTTTACCGGTTCATACAAGTTGCTTGTAAAAGCGAAAAGTATTCCTGCACCAGTTGGCGCACCGAATACTGTAGAGTCTACAACTCTTGAAGACGATGCTCAAACATTTGAAATGGGTATTAAAACATCGGATTCAAAGGAAGTAACTGGAAACCTTGAAAAAGAATATTTACAGGCTATCAATAAGCTTGCTGGTAAAAAGGTTAAAATCATACAGCTGTATGGAACTGACGGCATTGGTGGCGTTGCAAAATATGCATATATTGGACAGGTTATTGCCACTCCATCTGATGTTGGTGGTACTGATGAAATTCTTGAAATGTCAGCAACCATTATTCCAAATAGTGTAGCAACGGATGTTACAGACAAATTGACTGTAGCTGATGATGGAAGTGGAACGTTTACAGTGACAAAGGTGGGGTAGTAAGTTCTGCTTCTAAGTCAGCGGGAACGCAGAACTTAACAATCGATGCTGACGATTTGATCTAGCTAATACGGGAGGGGCGGTCTACGGACTGCCCCCTTCCTAATTTTTAGAGGAAGGGAAAATTATAATGAAGAAAATTAAAATTGGTAACAAAGAATATACAATGGAATTTACTTTCGCGGCTGCTGAATGTAGGGAATGTGTTCAGAAAATGTTTTGGCTAATCTCTGGTGCATATATGTACAAGAGATTAGACGAATCTGACGATGACAAGAAACGCGCAGAAAAATATGCAATGCTTGACGGAAGCGCGGATATGATGGCTGAGATTCCTCATGTATGTAAGTCTGCTTTTTATGCAGGTCTTATGGAAAATCATGAGGATATTACAGAAGAAGAATCTAAAAGCCTTATGAAGCAGTATATGAAAGAAAAGAAAATTTCATTTTTTAAATTATACGAAGAACTTAAGAAAGTAATGGAAGAAGATGGTTTTTTCGACCTGTCCGGTCTAACGGAAATGCTCAATACAATGGGGCAGGGAGTACAGGAGAATGCGGAAGAGAAGATCAAAAAGATTCCGCAGGATCACAAGAAGAAGTCGACTTCCACGAACTAATATGGAAAGAATACTTGGTAGGAGCGTTGACGATAGGCGTTGATTACGATACGTTTTGGCATCTTACACCTGCTAAGTTAGATATATTTGTTTCTGCACATAACAACAAAAAGAGACAAAAAGACTGGGAATCATGGATTAGCGGTCAATATACTCTTCGCGCGGTAAGTGTTGCAATTGACCAAGCTATGAATGGCAAGAAGTCAAAATTAGAATATTTTGACGAACCTGTTTTATGGAAATTTATGGATGAATCAGAATTAACCGAAGAAGAGCGAGAAAAACGCGAAATGGATGCTGAGATAGCAAAAATGAAACAATGGATTGCTAACGATCAAGCAAGGGGATTGCCAGAAACAAAAGTAATTTAAAAGAGGGTAATACCCTCTTTTTTTATGGGGGTTAAGGAATGGCAAGAACACCAATAGATAGTCTTGAACTTCAAATCCAATCAAATGCAAAAGGTGCTGCAGCCGGGTTGGATAATATGGTCTCAAAATTGCAGAATCTTGCCAGTGCAGTAGCTTCTGTTGATACTCACAGAATGTCAGGGATTGCAACTGCTGAACGAAATATTGCTGATGCTTCTGTGGGATTCAAAGGTGGACGATCAAATGAAATTCGTTCGTTGGCAAGTGCACTTAATAGCTTTGATAAAGTGAATACTGGTGCTGTTTATTCATCTGCGAATGCAATAGAAAAACTTGCTGGAAGTATGGCGCAGATTTCATCAGTTAATTTTAATGCGCAGGGAATTATTAATGCTGCAATGGCTCTTAATAAGCTTGGCGGTGTAAAAGCTATTTCCGGAACATCAAATTTACAGTCTGTAAAAAATGATTTGATTTCGTTTGCACAAGGCCTTAATTCTGTAGGTACTGTAAATTTTGATGTTACAAATTTAGTATCTGTTATAAGTAGTATTTCAAAGCTAGGTGGTAAAAGCGCAATAAGTGCTACAGAAAATTTGCCAAAAATAAGCAAAAATCTGTTGACGTTTATTGTCAGTTTAAATCAATTGCAGTCTTTGAAGTTTGACACAACTGGAATGACAAGCCTTGTTGCTTCAATTAGTAAGCTTGGTGGAAAGTCATCAACAACAGCAATTACTACAATTCCGTTGCTAACAAAATCGCTGATGACCATGATGAATACGTTATCAAAAGCACCGACGGTTAGCAATAATCTTATTCAGATGACAAATGCGCTCGCTAATTTGGCTTCTCAGGGGAATAAGGTAGGAATCGCATCCAATAAAATATCTAGCGGATTCAATTTGATGAATAGAAGCGTAAAGTCATCTACAGGGCATTGGCGAGGGCTTGCTTCGGCTATCGGGAAATTCTATGCTACTTATTTCCTTGTAATCAGAGCAATAAGGATTCTCGGAAAAGCGGTTAATTACTCTTCGGAATTGACAGAAGTACAAAACGTAGTAGATGTAACTTTTGGCAAAATGTCTGGAAAAGTCGAAGAGTTCTCAAAAAACTCCATAAAGCAATTGGGAATGTCTGAATTGTCTGTGAAACAATATGCAAGCCGCTTCCAAGCAATGGGTTCGGCAATGGGTATTGGCAGCAATCAGGTAGGGAATGCAAACGCCTTTTTGAACAATAAGACAAATGGATATGTTGGATTATCTGATTCAATGGCAGATGTATCTCTTAACCTTACAAAGCTTACTGCTGATATGGCTTCGTTCTATGATGTAAGCCAGAAAGATGTTGCAGAAGATTTGCAAGCTATATTTACTGGACAGACAAGACCGTTGAGAGAGTATGGTATTGATTTAACTCAAGCAACATTAAAAGAGTGGGCATTAAAAAATGGTCTTGATGCGGATATATCTTCAATGTCTCAGGCAGAAAAGACCATGCTTCGTTATCAGTATGTATTAGCAAATACAACTGCCGCACAAGGAGATTTTGCAAGGACAAGTGATACATGGGCAAACCAGATAAGGATTTTAAAACAACAATTCCAGCAATTAGGCCTTGTGATTGGAAAAGGAGTTATTGTAGCATTCAAACCGTTTATAAGAGGTCTAAATAGCGTACTTGGGAAAGTTATTAGCTTTTCAGAAACTGTGCTAAATGCACTTGGACAGATTTTTGGATGGAAATTCGAAATTTCTGCTGGTGGAATTACAGATGATATTGATGACGCTTCGTCTGGAATGGATAATTTATCAGACGGTGCTGGAAACACGGCATCTGGAATTAAGGATGCTACAGACGCAGCAAAAAAATTCAAATCTGTTGTTCTTGGAATAGATGAATTGAATTTGAATGAACCAGATAACGATACCGGAAGCGGTTCTGGTGGAAGTGGAGGTTCAGGAGGCGGTGGATCTTCTGCCGGTTCATCTTCTGGCGGACTGACAACAAAGATGGAAGCGTCTGACGGAATACTGAAAGCATATGAGAGTAATATTAAGACGCTATATCAGTTAGGGTCTTATATATCAGGCACAATTGCAGATAGTTTAAATGCTATTGATTGGAATAGTGTTTATGAAAAGGCAAGAAATTTCGGAAGCGGACTTGCAGATTTTTTGAATGGTCTTATTACACCTGATTTATTTGGAGCTGTTGGGAAAACAATAGCAAATTCACTAAACACAGCAATTTATGCGGCACTCTCGCTCGGAGAAGGGATTAACGCATACGGATATGGTGAATCTGTTGCAGAAGGGATAAATCAGTTTTTTAAAAACTTTGATTTTAGTTCTCTTGCAGAAACATTAAATGTATGGGTGGACAATTTAGAACTATTCATTAAAGGATTTGCCGACAAAATCGAATGGAAATATGTATTTTCTGGGATTAGAGACTTCTTTTCTAATCTCGAAATAGACACTGTTGTTGTTGCGATTGGAGCGATTGCTTGGAAATTTGGTGCTTTTGGTGCTATAAAAACAGCGCTGCTTACACCAATCACAACAGCAGTTAGCCAAATGAACTTTCAATCCGTAGCAATTTTAATTAGAGATGGTATTAAAAATGCATTGTCGAAGCTGACTGGAAGTGTAATACCAAATTTGGCTGAATTTCTTGGAATATCGGCCGGGGCCACAACCGTAGTAGTTGCTGTTATTGCTGCAATTGGAATTGCAATTAAAGATTTGTGGGATACGTCCGAGTCATTTAGACAGAGCGTGTCTGATATGTGGGGCAATATAAAAGAGACCGTAGCAAATGCATGGACAATCATATGGGATAATACATTAAAGCCTGGATTTGAAGATGTAAAAAATATGTTTGATAGTTTAGGTGAATTGTGGGGAACTATTTATGATGCATATGAGTCTAGCGGAGCAAAAGATTTGTTTGAAAAAATAGTAGTGTTTTTTGGCAAAACGCTTGTAATGACTTTTAAAACAAATATTACTATGGTTGCTAATTTTATTCATGTAATAGGTACGGTTGTAAGTACAGTAATGCAAGTGTTTACAGCGGTAATTGATTTTATAAATGGAGTGTTTAGTGGAGATTGGCAGACTGCATGGCAAGATTTGAAGACATCAATTATTACAATATTTTCTCCAATTACTGATTGGTTTTCAGAAAAATTTAATGCGGCATACAATGCGATTAAGAGCGCATGGGCGTTTGTTGGAACTTGGGCAAGCGAAAAATGGAATCAGATTAAAGCGCCATTCAAAAGTGTAAAAAAATGGTTTTCTGATGCATTTCAAACTGCATACGATTCTGTGAAAAAAATTTGGAAAGGAATTGGAAAATTCTTTTCTGGTATCGCAAATGATATAATTTCTCCGATTGGAAAGGCAGTAAATGGAATTATTAGCGGTGTGAACTGGGTGCTTTCAAAAGTTGGGTCAAAAACAAGGCTCGACAAGTGGAGCGTTCCTAGATTTGCTAGTGGTGCGGATGGACTTCCGCAAGATACTGTTGGTATGGTTAATGACCAACCTGGCAACACTTACAAGGAAATGATTGTTCCAAAAAATGGAGAACCGTTTATTCCAAAAGGAAGAAACGTAGTTCTTCCAATGGAAAAGGGAACAAAAATTATGCCGGCAGACCAGACTAAAGCGTTAATGCAAAGTGTTGGCGTCCCTCGTTTTGCTGGTGGTATCGGACAATTCTTTAACAATGCGTGGGAGTCTGCAAAGGACATTGTAGGAGGTATTGCTGATTATATTTCCCATCCAGATAAATTATTGCAGATAGCACTTAATAAATTTGTTGATATATCAAATTTTGTGCATCCGATATCTGATATTGCTGGTGGCGTAGTAAAGACTACATTCAATTCCATTAAGGACTACATCAAGGGAAAACTGGATGCATTCGTTCCGAAAGTAACGTATTCTCCATCTGGTGGTGTAGAGCAATGGAGAGCCGTTGCAACACAAGCACTGAGAATTACCGGACAATTAAGTGATGCTAATATTACCGCATTGCTTAATCAGATGAAACATGAGTCTGGTGGTAACCCAAATGCTATAAACAACTGGGATATAAACGCAAAAAACGGAACTCCGTCAAAAGGATTGATGCAGGTTATTGACCCTACATTTAGGGCATATGCTTTAGCGCCGTATAATACTAACATTTACGATCCGTTGTCCAATATGATTGCTGCTATTCGCTATACTGTATCTAGGTACGGAAGTCTGTATAACGGGTGGACTAAGAGGGGATATATCGGATATAAAACTGGTATCGGTGCAATTTCATTGTCTGATTTACCGAAATATTCTGTTGGGGGATTCCCGGAAGACGGATTGTTTATGGCAAACAGAAAGGAACTTGTCGGACAGTTTAATGGAAGAAATGCTGTTGTTAATAATTATCAGATTGAATCAGGAATTGAGAAAGCGGTATATAATGGCTATATGAGAGCACATGCACAAGATACAAGAGAAGTATCTGTGCTTGAAGAGATTCTAACAGCAGTTAGAGAGGGAAAGACAATATCTATAGATGGCCGTGAGATTGTACGTGTGTACGATTCCAGAAAGGCTAGAAATGGATATGCATTTACTTAGAGGGATGGCGTCAAAACCATCTCTCTTTTTTTAGGAGGTACAGACATGGCATTATCATCTTTTTTAAATGTGAATGGATATGATTTCCCACCTCCAAGACGAGGATTTTCGTGGACAATTTCTACTACTGTAAATGCCGGAAGAAATGCTAACAATGCAGTTATCGGAGATAGAGTAGGAAGAGATTTATATAAATTAGACAATATGGAATGGGTTGGACTTACTCCAAAGCAAAGAGAAATGATGCTGAAAGCAATCGAACCATTTTATGTGCCGGTTACATTTGAAGATATGAAGAAGCCAGGGCATCCAATTACCATTATTATGTATCCAGGAGACAGAAGCGGAAGCCCTCTATTTGTAGATAAATTGACACATATGGTGTTACAGGATGAAACTTTGAAATTCAATCTCATAGATACTGGGCGGTGATGGTATGCAGGCAGTGAGTGACGCTTATATTGAGTCAATGAGCGAACCTTTTCGTAATAGGGGATATATTAAAGGCTCGATAGGAATTATCAACTCAGAAGCGCAAAATAACGCTGTGGCAGATGATAAAAACAATAATTTTACGTATTTTTCAAATGCAAAAAAACCATTTACGTCTTATTCGGTAAGCCAGTTATACGCTACCACAGAACAGGATTTTTCAAAATTGGACGGATCCATGTATTTTTTGCCAAAAGAAGATTCGGGACTTACATTTTATAACAACGGAATGGTCACGGAAGATTTGCTTGGTGCTATTCGAATATCGTTTGGAGAATATGATTCTCTGGATATTAAAGGAATGACAATTAATTTTGGTGATTGTTATCCGTCAGAGCTTACTATAACAAACGGAAAAGTAAGTTATGATTATACGAATAACAATAAATTGTTTGTAACAGAAGACGTATTCGACGATACATCATATATTGTGATACAGCCTAAGAAAATGGTAAATGGTCAAGGAAGACTAAGAATTTATAAGATTGAATTTGGAGTTGTGGATTCATTTGGAAATGATGAATTGATTTCTTGCTCAATTAATGAGTTTGTGTCTTCGACAGCAGAAACATTGCCAAGTAAAGATGTTGAAATTATCCTTGATAACCAAAATTCATACTATGATGTAGATAACGAATCAAGTGCTATTGGATATTTGGAACTTGGCCAGGAAGTGAAAATATCATTCGGGTATGATGTTACTGGTAATGATGATATTGAATGGTTACCAGAAATGTTGACTTATCTAAAAAGTTGGAGTGCAAGTGATGCGCAAGTACAATTTATTTGCACTGATCTGTTTGATAATATGGAGGGTATCTATTATAGAGGACTTTACCGACAAGACGGAATTTCGTTGTATGACCTTGCAGTGGATGTATTTAATGATGCTGGATATAGCAGTGACCAGTATTACATTGATGGGTATCTGAAGAATATTATGGTGTATAATCCGATGCCAGCAGTTAAGCATTCAGAATCGTTACAGATTATAGCAAATGCCGGAAGATGCGCACTGTATGATGACCGAGACGGAAGAATCCATTTACAAGCATCGTTCATACCGGATATGGCCGCTACATCCAATGGAGAGACGGTATATAGCAAAATATCAAATGTGTTGATTGATAGCAAAAAAACGGCGTATGCGGTAACAAGTAATGATTTTTCAGTGCTTGACGGTAGCGTATTGTTTATGCCAGAAGATAAACAGGAGTATGCAGATAATACCGGATATGTAAGCAATCAATGTGCTGATGAAAACGGAGATTTTGAAAATAACCCGGTTATTACCATTGATTTGGAATCTGGATTTGTAGCATATGGACTAAAAATAGATTTTAGAAATGTGATTCCACAAGAGTTTAAGGTTACAACGTATTATAACGGAGTAAAAGTAGAACAGATTACAGAAAAACCGACAGGTGTTCATTTTGAAACTCAGAGACGATTTGAAATGTTTGACAAGATGGAAATTGAGTTTTTCAAAGGATATCCAAACAGTCGAGTATTCATCGATAATATTAAGGTCGGAGATGTTACTAATTATCATTTGAAAAGAGATTTCTTGTTAGATTCTCCGACTGCAACCAGACAAGATAAGCTAAAGTCTATTTCAATTATCAGAAATATATATTCCGAATCTACAGAAGAAAAGGATTTGGCACAAGAGGATGTTGATTTGAGTGTTGGAAATACCACTCATATAGTATATTTCAATGATGCATCTTACGGATTGTCTGCTACTGTTGAGGAAAATCAAACAATAAAAGCAACAATTACAGAGAGCAGTAATTATTATGCAGTAATATCTTTTAGTGGTGTCACTAAAGACGTAACGGTAAAATTGAAAGTGACTGGAAGAGAGTATTCCGTAGAAGAAAATCCATACAGTGTTAATCATAATAAAAACGGAACAGATATGGAATGGAACAATCCGCTTATAAGTACGATTCCACAGGCACGAGATTTGGAAGAATGGCTTGCGGAGTACTATCTTGGACGTGTTGAATACGAATTTAACTGGCGTGGCGACCCAAGAACGGATGCGAACGACCTGTTTTATTTTGAATTAAAAGATGGTAGAGAACAGATGATTCGTGCCTATGAAAATAGCTTATCATTTAGCGGAGCATGGTCTGGAAAGATAAAATCAAGGGCGGTGGTGATATAGATGGCTTGGATTAATCCAAAAACCGATTGGACAAAAAATGATAGATTTAATTACTCTGACTACAACAGAATAAAAAATAATCTTAATTATTTGCATGAAAAAACAGAACAGCTTGTTAAACCTGTAGATATAGGAGATATGGGAGAAGATATCACATCTTATTTGAGCTATTGGGATGTAAATGTATTTAATCTTTTTGAGAAGAATCTTGATGCAATAGCAAAGGCTTCTTATGGGAAAGATTATGGTTATTCACAGACGTTTTATCCAAATGGGATGTTTATCAAATATGATGAATTGAATCGTATAGAGTCCGCCTGTCTTGATATATATAACATGTTAATGGCACAAGAAGCTGGACTCAGAAAGATACCGTTTGTTCTTGGAAGATTTAGGGAGGTGCGTATTTAATGGCAAAACAAACATTGCCAACAAATTACAAAGATGATGTTCTGGCAACATCGATGGGCAAAAAAAGGCGTTACAATATTATTCAAAACGATGACGGAACGATATCACTTGAAGATGCAACTGAGTATACTCAAGTGGGCGATAATTATGGTGCAGCACAGCTAAATGCTACAAATCAAGCGGTTAATGAAAGTGTTGACCAAGCTAAAATAATTGATTCTTTGGATGATATATCAGCTAACACTCAGTCAGGAATGGTTGCCGGAGCGTTGGCGGTTGATGAATTAAATGGCAAGATTGCAGATAAAATGCACCGCGAAAAAGTGTTATTGAAATATTATGACTCACGTTGGATGTACGCTACAATTAATGTCGGAAAGCAATTCGCTGGTACAGTTCCAATTGTTTCTTTGGCGTACCAAAGCGGCTCTGCGACCATTAATGTAATTAATATATCTGCCGAACAAGTAAAAGATGATGGAAATGTAACTATATGGGCATATGGTAGTGGATTCGTATCTGCACATGTCTTATATGCAATGATTGATTGCAGATCTGACTAAATAATACCGTAGATCTCACACATAATCCTATCTACGCCAGGGCATCCAGTGGATACCAAAGCATGCGATCCGATGCCATAAAATCGGAATACAAACAAAGTATACTTGCTCCAATTTGGAAACATTCCTGTGGCTGTTTTCTTGCTAGCTAACTTGCCGTACCACAGCAATTCATGGTGAAAAAAGCTTGGCTTATTACCATTTAATTCAGCAACTTTATCGGGCAAATCTTTGTTTTTTTATAGTAAATCGGACATGTTTTTAATAAAAGGAGTGTAAAAATGGAGACAAAAATAACTACAGTAAGTCTTGCTGCGAAAGAAGATAAATACTATGCAGATAAAACACTGTACCAATGGAACTATGGTCAGATACTACGGATTATAGATGCAGACCTTCCAATGGCTGTTGAAATCGGATTTTCAACTACAGAAAAATCAGGAGATTCAGACGTGCGGGTTGGATCCACTAACAACGGTGTTACTACGGTAGCAATTCCGAATAAGTTATTTGAAGAAGAACGGAGTACTGATTATAGTATTTATGCATTCGTGTATGTTACTGATGAAAATTCTGGAACAACGGTGCATGAGATTGTTATTCCAGTAAAGGCAAGAGCGAAACAGGGTGACCCGTCAGAAGATCCAAGCATAGATCCAAGCATTTTTAAAGATGCTGTTAATGCGGTAAATGCATCTGCGGAGCGTGCTGAGGCAGCTGAAAAGACAGCAAAGGAATCAGCGGATAAAGCAAAGGAATATGCCGAGAGTGCCGGGAAAAGCAAAGGAGACGTAGAAAAGGCAAGAGATAATGCAATCTCAGCTATCGGTACAGAAAAAGAAAGCGCACTGAGAGGCATCGAAAGCAAGACAGCGGAGTCGTTGCAGAAGATCCATAGCCAGACAGAAGAGTCTCAGAACAGTATCAGTCAGTCCATAGCTGATGCGACCAAAAAAAAGACAGAGCTTGACGGTGCTATCAGCAATGCCACGGATGCAAAAGGGAATCTGGACAAGTCTGTACAGTCGGCTGGGAATGCAAAGACAGAGCTGGAATCATCAATTGGAAAAGCCGGAGAAGCTAAGACGTCATTAGACAGCTCCATTAGATCCGCTGGAGAGAAGCAGTTAGCGTTAGATACCACAGTAGAACAGGCGAATGCAGTAGACGCATCGCTGAAAGAGCAAATAGGTAGTGCTGAGCAAATACAGGCAAATGTTGAGCAGATTGGGAAGAATAAAGCTGACATTAGTTCGCTAAATGAAGATATAGTTGACCTCTCAGATAAGAAAATTACGAAGTTTTACGCATCAAATCAAGGCGAAACTCATCTTGCCGATTCTGACAATGGCAAAATCATGGATATGATGCTGTATGGACGTAGTGAGCAGAAGCAGTATAAAGGCATAAATTTATTCCCCCCTAACACTAGACGGGGAGACTTTATAGAAGTTTCGATTCCAAAAGGGACAAAAGTTTTTGCGATTACAGATGGAACAAATTTCAATGGCGGTAACTTCCGTTTTTTTAATGCGGACAAAACAGAAAATATGTGGTTCGGAATAGAAAAAGATACTACTATAGCGACATATGAATTAAAAATTGACGCTAAATATGTACAAAACCTTTTAGAACCCGGTTTAGATTTTTCAAAAATATGTTTAGGTATTGGAAATAAACCAATATATGAACCCTATGTTGGCGGTCAGCCGTCACCCTCTCCTGATTATCCGCAGGAGATTAAGAGCGTTGTAAATCCGACAGTGAAGGTGTCAAACGAAGATGGAACAAAATCTCAGACCGTCACTCTCCCATATACATTGAATGCAATCCCTGTTTCAAGTGGTGGCAATGTCGCAATCAACGGAAAACAATATATTGCGGATTACGTGGATGTGGAGAGGGGAAAGTATGTTCAAATGATACAGACAGACAAAGTTTCAAGCGACATAACGTGGTTTATCCAGAAGCAACAAAAAGGGTATTCGCTTGGGTATTCATCTATATGTAAAAACGGTATACCAACAAAAAACCCCGGAATGGGGAAGACATGGAAAAGCAATGTAGGAGATTCGTCGGGTATATGGAGTAATGCTTTTTCGTTTGGACGAAGTGACGTATTCTGGATTGTTCCATACGAGAATGACGGAAACATTACATCAGATGATATTAATGCATGGCTTGTGGAGCATCCAATGGATATAATGTATCCGCTTGCAGAACCCATCGAAACCGACCTAACACCAGAAGAGAATGAAGCGTTTAAGGCACTTGTCACCAACTACCCAGTAACCAACATCTCCGTCACATCCGACCAGTTAGACGGATATACAGTATTTAACTACCCGATTAGCATGGCTAATGGATGGAACTATGTAAAACAGCAACTCAACGACAATCGTGATTATATCTATGACATGGATATACAATCAGCAGAAGCCTATGTTAACAGTGAATATGCAGTAGTATTAACAGAATTGGAGGTATGATTATGTTATACAAGACATTAGTGAAACTTAAAGAAAGAAAAGGACTTACAGATGATCTGAAGAATAAGATTGACATTTTCTTCGCCACAGGCAGGATTACTGAGGAACAGTATAATGATCTGATGGATATTGGAAACGAAGAAATTCGCTAAATGTGGCTTTAGTGAACTATCAGAGGTGAATACATGGAGATACGAGCAAGACCGAGAGGTCTTCTGAAAATCCTTAATGTAAAAATGAGTCAATTATAAACAAAGCAATCAAAGAGAGTCGTTATGGCTCTCTTTTTATGTGCGACATTGCACAGAAAGGAGATTAATATGGCACATATATTTGTAATTGCCGGGCACGGCGCAGGGGACTCCGGTGCTGTGGGATATGGATATACAGAGGCAGAAAGGGTACGTGCGTTAGCTGGAAGGCTTTCTGCACTTGGTGGCAGCAATGTAACGGTAGGAGACACGAGTCGAAATTGGTATGCTGATAAAGGGATTAGCACCTTGTCAATCCCGAAAAGCTGGCAGATTATTGAACTCCATATGGATGGAGCTAGTCCGTCAGCAAGGGGAGGACATGTAATTATCAAATCCGGTTACAAACCAGATGCATACGATACAGCTCTTGCACATTTTATCGCCGGATTTACACCCGGAAGAGCAAATACAATTGTTGGAAGAAGCAATCTTGCCAATGTAAACAGGGCGGCAGTCAGGGGATATAGTTATAGACTGCTTGAATGTGGATTTATTACAAACCAGACAGATCTTAATAAATTCAATAATAATCTGGATACACTTGCAAGAGGAATTCTTGGCGCATTCGGAATCGGAACAACTGCACAAGCTGGCTGGGTATCTGATAAAATCGGATGGTGGTATCGTAATGCAGATGGCTCCTACCCGAAGAATCAATGGGCTCAGATTGGGGGTGATTGGTATTGGTTCGACAACGGTGGCTATGCTATTCGTGATACATGGAAAGAAATAAATGGACAGTGGTATTACTTCAAATCTGACTGCCGTATGGTGAAAGGCTGGAGAAAAGTAGATGGTAAATGGTATTACCTGAATCCACAGGCCTATACGAATCATCCAGAAGGAGCTATGAAAGATGGATGGTTACTTGACGGAAGGTTCTTGTATTATCTCAATCCAAATACTGGTGGACCTCGTGGATCTATGTGTACTGGATTCATTACGGTAAATGGTCAGACATATTACTGCAGACCGAAAGCAGAAGCTGGTTATCCGGAAGGCAGCATGGTTACAGGAAAGAAAATGATCGACGGAAAAGAATATTATTTTGAAGCGGATGGTCGGATGAAAAAATAAAGAATCTGAGTAGAGCATCCAGAACGATCGGTAATGACATTTGGATGCAGATTCCATCAGGCTGGATTGCTACACGATATAATGGTAAAATATACGTAGAATAGAATTATAAATAGGTAAAAATCCACTTTATAGGTTATAGCAAAAAGGTCAGCCAATCAGCAACAGAAAGTATCTTCCGAACGCTTATATCGGCAGCTGGAAATTCTATGGCGGTCATACAACCGGATCTAATCTGATCAGATCTATCCAGAGACAAATTGGAGCGACAGCAGACGGATACTTCGGGCGAAAATCTGTCATAAAGTTCCAGATCTGGCTTGGCGTATCGGTGGATGGAAGCATGGGACCAGCAACCGTAAAAGCATTTCAGAATTGGCTGAACAGGCAGTAGGAGCAAAAGGAAAGGAAACAACATGGCATACATTAAATTTTTGGGAACAAGAAAAGCATACAAAGCATCTGTTATTCCAAATGGGAATATTGTTACTTTAAAGTTTGCTAATATGAAAGAAGTGAATACTAGCGGATTTAATTTGTACCTTGATGAAAAATGCACTGTCGATATTGGCGGTGCATCTTATCGAGGATATACTACAATGTATCGGAATGACAGCGAGACAGAAGCATACAATGGATATCAGCTGTCAAATAATGGCAGTGTGTATTCTGAGCCTGTTGCACCAACACCAGATCCAGTTGTGGAGGTTACACTGGAAGAATTAAAGGCTCAGAAAATTGCAGAAATGAATGCAAAGCAGCAAGAGGCGATACAGAACGGTATCAATGTAAAGCTGTCGGATGGTGCAACACATCACTTTACCCTTACTACTAATGACCAGATTTCACTTATGGGATTACAGACAGAAGTGGAAAAGGGAACAGAGAAAATCCCGTGGCATACATCAGACCAGTCGGAACACTGCCAATATTATAGTAATAATGATATGAAAATCATTGTTGACACAGCACTTGCACTGGTAACATATCATATTACAATGTTTAGAGACTTGCGTATTTATATCAATAGTATGCAGGACAAAGCAAGTGTGGAATCTGTATATTACGGCATTTACATTCCTGAGGAATACCAGTCAGAAGTTTTGAAAGATTTATATGCCGTACAGAATGCGTAAGATTGTCAAGCCATTTATCCTTATTGTGATAGGTGGCTTGATTTATACATCCATAGAAATGTTATACCGTGGTTATTCTCACTGGACAATGTTTCTTGTTGGCGGTTTGGCATTCTATATGATAGGGTGCATCAATGAGTATATTCAGTGGGATATGCCATTGTATAAGCAGATGGCTATAGGGATGTCGATAATTACATGCTTGGAATTTGTTACTGGATTTATTGTTAATATCATTCTCAAATGGAATGTATGGGATTATAGCAATGTTCCGTTTAATGTGCTTGGCCAGATATGCTTGCCATTCTGCGCTATATGGTATTTCCTTTCGTTGGTCGGAATAATCCTTGATGATTATATAAGATACTGGCTATTTGACGAAGAGAAGCCAACATATAAATTAAAATAAAAAAATGGAGACTGACCACTATGGCAGTCTCCGATTTACCGGACTCCCCAGCTTCCGTCTGGATTAAGGAATCCTATTACATATCCAATTTTATCTACAATCATATCATCCGGTATGCATGCACTGTCCGTCATTAATGGCGAATACTTCCAGTGCATAGTGCCGTTTTCATATACTTTTTTCTTAATTGCAATGTGAATAGCACCGTTTTCGGTAATCACGCAACGTTCCCCATCCAATGCCAATCTGTCCGCTGCTAAAAGCACAATTTCACCAGGCAGATAATATGGCATATAAAAATCACATGGTATTTTTAATCCGAGATATGCTCTTGACATGACATCTTCTGGGACATCTTTTATTGTCATTGGGTCGACAGCATTTGTTGTAGCGATCACTCCATTAACTATTTGAGGGCGAAGAACAGATATATATTTTCCCTTAGAATCAAAAGATTGGTATATTTTCTGTTGATGCCGTATAAAGTATCTTATTAGGTATATTGACTGCTCTGGCAGACCTCTTACAATACGCACAGATTCCCTCATTTTCGGCTCCATTGTGTCAGAGCCCACTAATTCATCAATGCTTATTTCAAGTGCCTTTGCAAGGCTGATTACAGTGGATAATTTGACATTGTTAGAAGTTCCGTAAAGAAGAGTATTAAGCGTTGAAAACGGAACACCTGATGCTTCAGAAAGATTTTTGATTGTGATTTCTGGCGTATCTATGTACATACTTAAATTGTGCCGTAGAGACTCCATAAAATCACCATTTTGACAGACCGTTAAATTCGTCGAAATATCAATGCGGTTTTCTTCTCTCAACATATTTAATTCCCCCTATCGTTGGATTACAATATAATCATCCCTTATAAGTTGATGGTATCAAGTTCTGGCAAACGGGGATGGTGTACGGCATTTCACTATCTCCGTATCAAATAATATATAATATATTTTACCGCTTTTTTGTGCATCCTGTCAAACGAAAATGCACATTGACATACAAGAACGTACGTTCTGTAATTGGATTGCCGCTAAAGGATTTTTATCAGACATTGGAGGGATTCTTGTGGAAAGTTGTAATGAAGAAAAGGAAAATTATCGTCAGCAAATTATTCAAATGGTGAAAAATGTTGAGAGGTATGATATACTTGTTTATATCTACAAGGCGGTTTTGGGTGTGATTGACGAGAAAAAAGAAATTGTACAAAATAAATATAGTAAGCGAGGTGTATAATATTGGCTCATTCCAGAATTGAAATCAAATCTTCCGAAGATGGTTTGCTTACAGAATTAAAGATTGACGGAAACGTGATACACGGTGTTCGCAGTATTGAATACAGAAAAAACGCTATGAATCCTTTTCCAACGCTTACGATTGACTTAAACGCACTGGATATATCTATAGACAGTTATGCGGTTGTCCGGCAAAAAGGATACGAGCATAGCGAAATAACTTTGATCGATGGAGATTCTATTTTCTGTAATTAAAATCAGCTTTTAACCAGATGGGGCATTGTTCTCTTCTGCACTGGTGGTGTAGGTCGAGAGGGCAGTGCTCTATTTTGTCTTTAACAATATCAATTCCCTCAAGAGTTTCATCAATAAAGAATTTTATTTTAATAGTAATCTTTTGGTCGTGTTTATCACATAATCCATAGGACTTTTTGTATTCAATAGTCATAAATTATTCATCCTCACTTAATAAATTTATCATATCAATAATATGTTTCTTCTTTTCATCTGATAAAAATATATACTTCTCTAATGCATTCAGCATATCTTTATCCTTTTTAACTATGTTCCACAAATCCATTTGGTCTGGCAGTTCTTTTTCTTTTTCCTCTCCGTTCACCAAATAATCCAGAGTAACATCTAAACAATCAGCAATAGATTTTAATTTATCTTGTTTTGGAATAGATTTTCCATGTTTCCAGTCGGAAAGAGTGGATTTTGCAACACCACTAATTCTTGCAATATCTGCATCTTTATAACCTTTTATTTTTTTTAATTTGCAATACCTATTGTACATATAAACTCCTTTCAAAAAAGTTCGGATTTTTTAACAAAAGGGATTGACAAATAAAGATTCCTTTACTATACTTAAAACAAGTTAAGAAACCCGAACAATACACATCTAACCAATAAGTATTATATAGGATTTCCGAACTAAAATCAATATATAGTTAGGATTTATAAACAAAAAACTGTTAATGGAACAGGCAAATTTATTGCACAGAAAATCCTAACTAGCGTAAAGAAAGGATGTGAGGATTTGAATAAAGCAGAAAGAATTGAAAGCTTTAATAAGCTTGATGCAATGGCGAAATCAAGAGACGTTTCTTTTTATAAGATTTCAGAAGAGCTTGGGTTACCAAGAAATCTTTTTTCTGACTGGAAGTCGGGAAAGTCAATGCCTAAAACAGATAAGCTGATTAAAATTGCTGATTATTTCGGCGTAGCTATTTCTTATTTTATTGAGTAGGAAAGGAGAATCAGATGAACAAGGATAATTTTTCACATATTGAAATACGTACTTGTAAAGAATTGGGAAGAACATTTACAGAAGTGTATTTAGATGGGAAAAAATTGAGAGGTGTTCGTTCGTGGAATTTGAGCCATGATGGGACAAATTCAATTCCAAGATTGCTTTTAGATCTTAACGCATTTGACATTGCAGTAGATGCAGATGCTCTTGCGATGCAAAAAGGTTATGAGGGATATGGATTAATGCTTCCAGAAATGGGAAAAGAGGACGAATAGACGCCCTCTCTAAAAATTAAATGGTTTCCGGAAACAACTTACGTAACGGACACGGATTTTCCTTACATTCTTTTGCGAGATTCTTGTAAGGACAGGAAATTGTGCCGAGTGCGTAACCGTCAAAACCATCATCGATGTAGTTCCCATATACAGTTTCAGTCTTGCCTTGTGTAGGGCAGAAACCAGTTGCGGAACGATTTGCAGACACTGACATAGTATCACCTCCTTGTGAGGAATTATAACATAGAAAGGAGAGTAATGAGAGAAATAAGCATTTTTAACAGTGAAGAGTTCGGAGACATCCGGGCAATTGAAATTGATAATGAACCGTGGTTTGTAGGAAAAGATGTTGCTACAGCGTTGGGATATTCCAACACTAGAAAAGCTATCGGCG
>OJNI01000091.1_pt1 | contig 61370 bp, 58 predicted proteins | sample 1597441 | NCBI WGS metagenome assembly OJNI01 (sample SAMEA2452131, study PRJEB22498) | human gut metagenome | reverse complement strand
AATAATTCAACGAAATCTGAACCGCTTATAAAGAAGAATGGCACATTAGCTTCACCTGCAATAGCTTTAGCTAGTAATGTTTTACCTGTTCCTGGAGGCCCTACTAATAAGACACCTTTAGGAATTCTTGCTCCCATTTTTTCAAATTTTTTAGGGTTCTTTAAGAAGTCTATTAATTCTTCAACTTCTTCTTTTTCTTCTTTTAATCCAGCAACATCTTTAAAGCTCTTCTTATCATTTTCATTGCTTAAACGAGCTTTACTTTTTCCAAAATCCATTGAATTTTTATTTGAGTTTGCTAATTTAGTAAATAAAATATACATGATAACTACCATTAAAACTAAAGGTAAAACGTTAACTAAGATATATAAGAAAACATTTTCTCCAGGATCTGAATTAGTATCATATTCTTTTACATCATTTTCTTTTATTAAAGATAAAACAGTGTCTAATTCTGTACCAACTACTTTTGCTTGGAAACTTTCAGTCTTTTTATAATTTTCTAGTTTACCTTCAATTACATATATACTTTCATTACTTTTTGGAGTAACAGTAATTTCTGTAACATTATTTTCTTTTAATTCTGAAATTAATTCTCCAGTCTTTAATTCATGAACTTTAGTACCTTGCATGTTTAGAGCAAATAACACTATAGCTATTACCCCTGCTAAAACTAAATAAGGTAAAAAGTTTTTAAAATTATCATTTCTTTTTGTTTTTACATTCATTTATTATATTCACCTTGCCTTACATCTAATTATTATATCATATTTTTCTGATTTGTCTTTAGAAAATTGCGATTTTTTTAAATTTGGAACCCATAAAACTGTATTTTTGGCGTCAACTACGATAGGATAAGTACTTCTTTTAGCTTTTGGAACCTTTTCATCTATAAAAATATCACTTATTTTCTTGTTGCCATTTAAATTTTTAACTTGCATTTTATCTCCAGCTTTAACACTACGTATTTTTAATGGCAAACTAATTTCACTGCTATTTAAATATATACAAGAATTTGTATTATCTCCATCCTTATTATTATAGTAAAAAATGAAGTCTTCTATAACAATATCTTTATCAAAAACAATTTCTTCTAGTTTTTTATCTTCTTTTTTCTTAATAAAAACATGTCCATAACTGTTAATTCCTTGATAATAATTGTTTAAGTCTATACATTTATTGTTTTGATTTAATAGCTTTATTAAATTATTCATTTGTTCATCAGATATATCAAAATAATCTTTACTTTGAATGTCTTTTACTAGAATTTCTAAACATTTTCTTTTAATAAAATCACTTTCGTTATTTATATTGTTAATAACTATTTGATTATCTACAATAAAATTATTATTTTTAATATAATTAGTTACAAAACTATCATATTCAATTAATTCTTTAGAAAATTTTAAGTATTTTTCATGAACTTTAGGATTTTCCTTTTTTAAGAATGGTAAAACAATATGTCGATATCTATTTCTAGTATGTTCTAACTCATTATTTGTTTTATCAACTCTGTATGGAACATTATTTTCTTCAAGATACTTAATTATTTCATCCTTTGTTACCTTTAAAAGTGGTCTTAAAATTAAATTATCACTATGTGTAGATATTTCTTTGATACCTATATAACCACTTAGGTTGCTTCCTCTTGTTAAACGCATTAAAATTGTTTCAATTAAATCATCTCCATGGTGCGCTGTTAAAAGTTTTTTGGCATTGTATTTCTTTAATAATTCATAAAAAAATTCATATCTTCTTCTTCTAGCATCTTCTTCTGTGAATGTTTTTTCAAGATACTCATTAATCTCAAGTAACTCAAAAATTAATCCATTATTTTTAGCATATTTTTCCACCATTTGGGCTTCTTCTTCACTTTCAATACGTAGTTTATGGTTAACATGAGCAACAATTATTTTTAAATTTAACTCATCTTTTAACTTGGTTACTAAATCAAGTAGGCACATTGAGTCAGGGCCTCCGCTACAAGCTACAACAACAGCATCTTTATTATTTAAATTATTTTTTAAAAAATCTATTACTTTTTTCATTGTAACTCCTTTAAATTGTATACAAGCATTTCTTTTATGTTACCATCAAGAATTTTTTCTGGTTCATGTGACTCATAATTACTACGATGATCTTTTACCATTTTATAAGGTTCCAAAATGTAACTTCTTATTTGGCTACCAAAATTAATACTTGATGACTCACCTTTTAAAGCATTTAATTTTGCTTGTTCTTTTTCTAGTTCTATCATGTATAATTTATTTTTTAACATTTTCATTGCTTGTTCTTTGTTGTTTAATTGACTTCTTTCATTTTGACATGTAACAACAGTTTTAGTTGGTATATGAGTTATTCTTACTGCTGAATTACTTGTATTAACTGATTGACCACCTGCTCCGCTTGAATGATAAACATCTATTTTTAAATCTTCTTCTTTTATTTCAATATTAATATCTCTTTTTATCTCAGGCATAATACTTACCGATGCAAAAGATGTATGTCTTCTGGCCCCAGCATCAAATGGTGATATTCTAACTAAACGATGCACTCCATCTTCTTTCTTTAAGTATCCATAAGCATAATCACCACTTATTTTTAAAGTAATGCTTTTAATTCCCGCTTCTTCACCTTTTTGTTCATCAATTATTTCCCACTTGAAACCTTCTTTTTCGGTAAATCTTTCATACATTCTAGCTAGCATACTAGCCCAGTCACACGATTCTGTGCCTCCAGCTCCTGGATGAATTTCTAAATAAGCATTTAACATATCAAATTCTCCACTTAAGATAACAGATGTTTCCAACTCATTTATTTCTGTTTCTAATGTTATTAACTCTTCCCTTATCAACAAGAAAAAATCTTCTTCGTCAGCTATAAGCAATTCTAAATTATCCGCTATTTTTTTATTTAAATTATTATATAATGTTACTTCTTTTTTTAAATTTGCTAATCTTTTGTTGATATCATTCGCTTTATCAACATTTTGCCAGAAATCTTCTTGTTTTTGTTCTTCTTCTAGGGCAGATATTTCTTCCTTTTTTTTATCTAAGTCAAAGATACCTCCCTAGAGAATTTAAGGTTTCTTTATATTCGTTTAATTTATTTAATAATTCTTCTTTCATGCGAATTTTCCTTTCGTGCCATTATTCTATCATATTTTCTCAAAAAAAACTAGGGTCCAAAAGAAAAAACTAAGTAACAATGTGCTACTTAGTTCTATTAGCTATTAGTTAAAGTATTTTTTTCTTTTAGCAATACTTTTTGCTACTAATCCTAGACCAGCAACTGATACAATACCAACTACTAAATCTAAAACTATTTTATCACCTGTAGGTGGGTTTACTATCACTTCATCTTTAACATCTTCATAAGCTAAGGCATATGTAGAGAATTTATCTGATTCAAATGATAATACGTTTCCATCAACTGATGCAGAAATTATTTCTGATTTTCCATCATGATATCTAACAACATAATACTTTCTTGTATAGCCTTCAGCAACTTTTGTAAGTTCTTCTGGTAAAGCCATATTGAATTTGATTTTGTTATCTAATGTAGATAATGTTCCTAAAGTTTCTCCAGTTACATTATTTTTAACATTTAATGTAATATCAAAGAATGATACTACTTTTATATTTTCTTTTTCTTTAGCAAGTTCATTGATGCTTTTTGAAGCTTCTTCTGGTACTTGTTCTTCTTTTTGATTATCAATTGTAACTATAACTATAGCATTAATATCTGTTACATCGATTTTTGAATCTTTTATAGCTTTTTCTAATGTGTCTTTTAAAGTGTCATCTTCTTTAACACCAACTGTTACTTCTTCAACTGGTTTAGTTGTATCAATTGTTGGTGTATCAACTTTTAATTCTTTTTTAGCTACAACATATTCGTTTTCAACTTTTGTTTCAACATATTCACTAGTAATATATTTTGCTACACTACTTGAGAATGTTCCACCAGTTATTACTGTACTTACTTTACCAACAAATTCAGGGTTATTGTATCCAGATTTAATATTTGTAACACCAGCTTCTGTAAGTGTTAAAACATCATAAGCATTACGTGTTTTACTATTTGTGATAAGTTTAGCATTTCCAGAAATGTTAATTTTCATTTCTTGAGCAATTTTACCCATATCATAAATTGCTACAGCACTACCTTCTCCGTTAGCAGCATTAATTGTTCCTCCAGTTATGTTAAGGTCTAAAATGTTTGTTGTTCCTTCATCTTTAGAAGTATAAGTTCCACCCATAACAGACACTGCATTTGCTAACCATACTGCGCCATTAAAGTCGTAGTAGTCAACAATTGAATCAAGAGGACCAGTCGTTGCATTAATTGTTCCACCTGAAATATTAATCTTACCCATTCTAATTGAAAGTCCACCATTAATTGTACCATCAGTAATAGTTAATGCTACTGGGCCTGGCATATAAACAGCTGGGCCTCGTTTAGATGTTAATGTACCTCCATTAATAACGAAGTTCATGGTTCCTAAAGTGTTATTGCCTGATAAAGTTGCATTCAATGATATAACTTCACCGCCATTAATTATAACTGTACTTCCTGCAAAACATGCTATACCATATACTGCGTTACCTGTATCGGCATTAATAATCTTGCCACTTTCTAATGTTAATTTTCCTGCAATATTATTACCTGAGTCACCAACATAAATTGATGCTTGTTTTTTTGTACCTTTAACAACTTGTCCGCCATCTTTAGATGATCTGATTGTTAAAGTACCATAGTCATGGATGTTACCGGTTAATGTATAACCATTTAAATCAAGAATAACTTCTTGTCCTTTTTTAATTGTAATTTCTTCATTATAATTCTTATCTAATACGATAGTCTTTTCTCCAGCATCAATTTTGCTTTGAAGTGTTTCATCAGCATTAACGCCAGTAATCATCATGAAAGACGCTACAATTAATAAAAGCATTTTTTGAAATTTCTTCATTTTTCTCCTCCTTATTATAAGGTTACCATAAAATAATAAAAAGTAAATAGATATTTGTTAAATTCTGCTTACTTTACAATTATTTGTTTATTTCGACACCGTTTACATACAATTTATATCCATTTAAATCAATGTTTGAGTGAGTTGTATCAGCATCTTTAAGGTTGGTAACATATGTATTTAATGTTAATTTTATTTTAGATGTTTTATCTAACTTTAGTGATTTTAGCCAAGAATTTGATTTTTTTTGCATTTTTACAGGGTCTTTTTTGAAAAATTTCACATTTTTGCGGGGACTTTTGAATTTTTGGCAATTAAAAAGATATGAAAATCAATCCATATCTTTCATAAAATTATTTAATTTTTCTAGCTTCTAGATAATATCTTTTGTCATATGAATGCCCCATTGAGAATGTTTTTCTTGGCAACGATCCATCTAAAATAACAGTTTTAAATAATTCACTTTTTGGCATGGCATCAAAGATGAAACCAACATTTTTATTACTCTTATGAGTTAATTCTTTTGTTACATCTTCACCATGAATGTAATCAACTTTTCCTGGATTTTCTTTTAAATATTCATCTAGGAACATTTGAATTGAACCAACAGAAATGTTTGATCTTGGATTTTCTATATACCAAACTTCATCAATATCTTTAGTGATTATTTCAAATTTTTCACCATTGCCATCTTTGTTAATAACATAATATTCTTTTAATTTTTCTACTAAATCTTCTGGATTTGTATCAAAAACTACTCTATTAATTGCTTCAAATTCAAGAGCTTTGCTATGTAAGTTTACAAGTTCAACTAAAGCATAACGCGCTGGATGATTTAAATATTCTTCTTCACTCATAGTTTTTTTCAAGTTTTCATAACAAGCTTTCGCTGTTGCAAGTGAATGATTTCCATCTCCCATAGCGAATAGTAAAACACCCTTGTCTTTAACATTATATTTTGCATCAAATGTACTTTGATCTGCTAAATTTTTTAATTGGTTATCAATTTCGTCCATAGTTTCATTATTTAAAACATATCCTTTAATGTGTCCACCATTTTTCATTAAATCAAAATCATAAACAACATCTTCTTCAGTTACTTTTGTTTTTAGACTTTCAATGATTTCTTTTTTGTCATCATCAATTAGAATCATAATGTGTGGAAGCTCTAGTGATGCATTTTCTCTGATTTTAACACGTGGTGGTATTCTTTCAATAACAGTTTTTTCTGTTGCTCTGATTGGTGTCTTGCTTCCAGCTTCATAAGAATATCCTTCTAGGTCAACGATACCCATTAATCCTTCACGAACTTTTCCATCATTTTGGGTTCTTTCAAGATAAATCATGCTATCTTTGTATTCTTTGAAAAAGTCTTCTTTTAATAATTCTTCCATGTTTGAATTAATATTTTCAATTCTTTTTTCAACATCACTTTCTTCAAGATATATTTCTGGTAAAGTTAATTTTAATGTTGATGGACTATCTCCGACGATTTTTTCAACATCACTCCAATATTCTGGTTCACTTGTATATTGGTCACAAGCTACTACACTCCATTTACTCATATCAGCATTTTTAGGAAGTAGTATATTACCTCTTTTGAAAGGTACGTTCATAATATCATCTCCTGAATAGATTATATCATAGATATTATAAAAAAATAAGCATCAAATTTAATTTCTAATATAGATTGGCTTTTCTTTTCTTCTTATTAATTTCTTAGCTTCATTAAGTCTAGTTATTTTTGTACCTATATAACTACTCAAAGCGTATCGTAAAGCTTCGATAAATTCAATGCAAGAAACAGAATCAGATAAGTACATTTCTTTTAAAATTGAGTTTTTATTTACGAAATCGTTAAAATAGTTATCTACAAGAAACAACATTATTTCCAAATTAAACCCGCGCATGTTATCTTTAACTTTGTCTCCATAGCTATATTCCAGAGTATCAATTATTTTAAAGGTGCCATTATTATATAAAATATTGTACATAATATCGTATATTACTATATTGTTTTCTGATAGAATATTAAAATCTAATGTTGCATTTTTTATGCCTTTTAATAATGTATCAAGATTTAACATTAATGGATTTATTTTCCATAGATTTCTTGATGAAATATATGGCATAGTATATCCTACGACAATATCATTTATCATAATAACATCTGTTGCCCAGATAAAAGTTTTGTTTTTTACATTACTAAATTTTAATATATCTTCTTTTTTATAAGATGTTATTCCCTCTTCAAAAAAATCATGAAATATTTTTATTACTGTATTATTAGTTTTGTCTAAATAACATATTCCTTGTGATCCCTGTCCTATAAATTCTAAACTATTTAAATATGTTTTTAACTGTTTTTCTGATTTAAAGTTCATACTTACCTCCGCGAGATAATATTTTAGCACTTTTTACCCACAAACGCAAATAAAGTTAAAGCATCCACTTTGATAACCCAATCATAACATTTGTTTTGTCATATATCAAAACTTTTATTTCCAATAAAACTTGATTGGATATACCAAATATTGGTTAACACTTACCAAGCATAATCAAAGTGTCACATTTTTATTTTACGCAAATTTCTTTGCTAGATATAACGCATCATAACTAGATATTTTTCAAGTCGTGATATTTCAATTAATTTTGTTGGGGTTTTAACTTTTTTTTACTGATTTTCTTCATCTAACATCTCGTAATGCATGACGATATCTCTATCGTAATAAGTAATGCGTCCACTTGGTAAAAGTAACATTCTGTTAATATTAAGATTATCAACAAAATCCAAATTATGTGATACTAGAAGCATTGTTCCTTCATAATTTTTAAATGTATCTGAGATTATTAATTGAGTCATTGGATCTAAGTGATTTGTTGGTTCATCTAATAGCAAAGTATTGGCTCCAGTTAAGGATATTTTAGCTAAAGCAACTCTACTTCGTTCTCCCGGAGATAAAACTTCAACTTTTTTGAAAATATCATCACCAGAAAATAGAAAACTACCTAACATTCTTCTTATTTCATAATCTGCAAGTCCAAAATTAGCAAAGTTTTCTAAAATTGTTTTATTAGGTTCTAGTATTTCATGCTCTTGGGCATAGTATGCTATGTCGGTTTTTTCAGTTATTTCAATATTACCTTCCAAAGGTTTTAAATACCCCATTATTAAACGTAAAAGTGTTGTTTTACCTATACCATTTTCACCTACTACTAAAAGTTTTTCACCACGAGATAAATCAAAATTTAAATTTTCATATAATAAATTTTCTTCATCATAACCAAATGTCAAATTATTACATTTAATTGGAACGCTATAACTTGGTCTATTTATTTTCATATTAAATTTAGTATACTTATTTTTCTTTTCTAATTCAACTTTTTCACTTTCTAATTTTTCTAACTTCTTTATTCTATCTTTAGCAATATTTGCTTTCTTTTCATTACCTCGGATATATTTAGCTATTATACCTTTTAGTTTTTCTTCTTCTTTTTGTTGACGCTCATATAATCTTTTCTTAGCTAAGTCTCTTTCATTTTTTATCTTAATATATTTTTCATAATTACCATTATACATTTCAACATTATGTTTTATTTTATCAACATACAATGTCTTTTTGGTTACTTCATTTAAAAATTCTATATCATGTGAAATTACTAAAATAATACCATGATAATTTTTTAAATAATTAATTATATAATCTTTTGTATCTAAATCTAAGTGATTTGTTGGTTCATCAAGAAGCATTATTTCAGGATTTGAATATAAAAGTCTTGCAAAGGCAACTTTAGATTTTTGTCCACCGGAGATGTTTTTTAGTTTTAAATCAAGAAGATTATCATCTATATTCATTCCACTGATAATTTTTAGAAGTGAGCTTTCTGCGTTATATTCGTCATAGTATTCAAGTAATTCACTAACACAATTTATTTTCTTGTAGTATTTTTTTAACTCATATTCATCTTGGGTTCTAGCGATAATTTCATATAAAGAGTTTAACTCTTCTTTAAGTTCTTTTATTGGTCTTCCTTCAAGTAGATATTCAAAAACAGTTTCTTCTTCATTACTTGCATCATCCATTATAACTTGTGGTAGATAGCCTAGTTTAATTTTAGAATTTAAAGTAATATTTCCAGCATCTGGAGTTATGTTTCCAAGTAAAATATTAAATAATGTTGATTTTCCTGCTCCGTTTACACCAATTATACCTACTTTATCATTGTTATTAATTTGAAATGATATATTATCAAATATAGTTTGAGTTCCAAAAGACATACATAAATTTTCTATTTTCAAAAGCATCACTTCCTTACAAAGCAATTATAGAAGATTAACACAATCAAGTCAACAAAAAAACTATTTACTTTTTTTTGAACAACATAAAAATATCCGATATATGATTTAGCATCTAATGATTCTATTGTTACGATTGTTTTTTAATGTTTCATAAAATTTATCAATTATTTTTTCCAACATTCTTAATTATTAAATACAATTTTGTTTTTTCACTCTATATCATTTTACTTCGTTTTTTTAATTTTCTTTACACGAAAATTATTTGAATTATTTATGAATGCACCTTTTAGATTTTAAATTTTAATTTATGTATGACCATTCTTTATCTGTTTTATTTTTAAAAAAATACATACCATTTAAAGTGATATGTACTTTTATTTTATTTATCTTTTAGTGAGCTTTCTAAAATTTTATTTAATGCAGTATTACCTTTTTCTGTTAGATGTATTCCATCTGCCATTAAATAGTCTTTGTTCTTTTGAATTTGAGTGTAAAAATTAATTACTGTTACATTGCTATAACTTTCTAGACTATTTAATGGTTTTCCACTTGACACTATATATAATTTGCTATTTTTACAAAGTTCAATTAATTCTTGATACTCTTTTATGGATATCACTATGGAATTATCAAAGGCTAGTACTATTTTATTTGCTAAGGTATTTTCCTTAATAGATTTTTCAACACTTTCTTTTAAATCTTTATAACTAAAATCTTTATTTATTACGAATTTTGAGTCTTTAAAGTTTGATTGTAATGTTTCAAAGTCATAGAATAAAATATCATTACCATAAAAAACCATTTTCTTTTTTAATTCCTCTTGGTGTTCTTTAATAAGCTGTTCTTTTTTATCTTTAAATGTATCTTTGTAAACATCTACGATGGCTTTATAAATAATATTTGTATATTCTTTTCTTCCTGTTGGTGGTAAATGAATTCCATCGGCATAGAACCAATCACTATGACCTTTTGAAAGACTATACCAATCTATAATATGTAAATTATCATATTTTTTAGCTAATTCATTTAAATTATCATTTACATAAGTATAATTTGTTGTATTGATCCAAAAAACTGTTTTATCGTTTAAAAGATCCATTATTTTTTCTTTGCAATTATTCTTGCAATCTCCATTTGTTCCTAGATGAATTACTACGGGGTTACCAAGTTTTTTGTTATTTTTTAGTTCCTCAAGAATTGTATATCCTACATATGTAGAACGAGACTCTTTAGAGTCAAAATAACTATTTGGAAACGCTTTTTTTAAATTGTTCATGGCTCCGAGCATAACTGAATCTCCTACAAAAGTTACAGGAAGTTCTTTAACTAATTCATCAAGACTCTTGTTTTCTAGTTCTTCAAGTTGTTTCGCCCAATCTTCTTCTTCTTTTTTCTCAAGAATTTGATACTCTTTTTGTTTTTCTAACATTATTTTTTCATTTTCTGCTAATTCAGCTTCTAGTTGCTTCATTTCTTTTTCGTGTGATTTTGTAGTTATATATTTATAACCTCCGAATACTGATAATCCTATAATTACAACTAATACTATTCTTCTTACTATTTTCATATTATCCCTCTTATTTAGTACCATATGTAATACATATGATATTATTAATATAATTATTATAATTAATGGTGTTTTTAAATAATGATTTATATTTATATATTGAAATAAAAATATGACTGGATATTGTACTAAGTAAATTTCATAACTTAAATCAGATATTACTTTAAGTATTTTATCCAAAATATTCAATTCTTTTTTATCTAAAACGGCATAATCAATTAATCTACATGATATTAAAGTTATTATAATCATACTAAATGTAAATAACTTTGAATTTGAATCTATTAAACAAAATAATACCATGGATATAACTAAATATGCTCCGAATATTATTTTACGAAGTGGTTTTTTTCTAATATACTCTGGTACTAATGGTTTGTAATATGAATGAATAAAACCTAAGCACAAACCAAAAAGTATTGAATAAACTCTTGCGAATGTATTATAATAGGCATTCATTAAATTAGAACCTAGAGTACATTTATAAAAATATGCTGTCCCAATTACTGCAAGTATAAAAGTAAAAGCACAGGGAGCTAATTTATCTACTTTATCTCCAAGTTTTTTTAATCCTTTGTAAATAAACGGAAAAACTAAATCGAATTGTAATAATATTGATATGTACCACAAATGCATAAATGGTGAATCTACATGTCTAGCAAAATAATCTAAATTAGCATTTATTTGCCAAAAATTATTGTATCCTAATAATACTGATGTGGTTTCAATTTTTAAACTTAGCCAGTTAATACTACTAAAAAAAGAAACGATAGCCACCGATATTAAAGTCACCATTACTAGAGGTATATATATTTTTTTTAATCTAGATATATAATATTCTTTATATGAAAAGTTTTCTTTTTTAAAAGACGTAACACATGATAAATATCCACTTAATACAAAGAAAGTACATACCGCTAAATAACCACCTTTAAGTATTCCTAAATGATAGAATAATACTGCAATACAGGCTATTACTCTGATTATATTTAAATTTTTATAGTATTCTTTTTTATTATTTTTGATTTTATTCATTTTGCACCTCAAATATAACACTATTTTTAACAATTTTAATTATACCATAAAAATAGCCTTTCAAAAGACTTTTATTGTTTTTTTATGGAATATTTCTTATTCTTGACATTCCAAGTTGAACTAAAGAAAAATTATCAGATAACTCTTTTAATAATTCTTTTAATTCTTGAATTGAAGATACCACTATATCCGTTGGCCTTAATATGGCAAGTTGAACATATACGCCATTTTCATTTTTATAAAATACACATGGAGAATCATGACCAAGATTGCATAGGCTAGCCCAGTCCATACCAAACGAAAATCTAAAACGTGGACATATTTTATTCATTTCATTTACTGTGTAAACCTCTCCGACATAAATTGTTCTTACAAGGTTCTTTTTCTTCTTATTAAAATTTATTATTTCATATACTTCTAATTTCAATAAATCTACTGGAACATCAATATTATCAATATCTTCTGGCATATTGATAACTAATGGAGATGTATTTTCATCTTTTATTGTGGGAAAACTTTTTCCAAACACTGCAACAACCTTTAATTCTTCTTTATCTTCTTTGTTAAACATTAATTAATTTCCTTTCTAGATTTAGTTCTTTTTAATGCTTTTTCATCATTTAAAATAATTGATAAATCTATTAAAAAATTTTTTAATTCCGTAGTATCTGGCACAACTATATCGTCTGAGTCTAACTTAGCTACTAAAACATAATTATTATAAACATCTTTATAAAATACACATGGGGAATCATCTCTAATATCTTTTAGAGTTTTAACATCAAAATTTTCACAATATCTATAATTGGGATTTATGCTTCTTATTATTCTTTCAGGGTATACTTCTCCAACATATATCGCACATATATATTCTTCTTTACCATCTTGTTTTTCAAATACTTCTAACTTTAAAATATTATTTAGAAATTCAACGCTTTCTAAATCGCATGGTAATTCAAGTACTAATGGCGAATTACTTTTATCTTTTAGAAATGAAAATCCTTTACTATTTGTATTTATTATTTTTAATATAATGTTTTCTTTCATTATTTACCTCCTTAATTCTGGATACTCTTATTAATCTTTTTTGGTGTTTTTCCGTTAATTCAGCTAACAACATTTTAAGTTGATTTATATTTTCTACAACCATGTCATCACGATTTAATTTTGCAAGTAAAACTAAAACCCCATTAGAATTTGGTACAAATACATAAGGCGTATTATCTTTTCCTTGAGAAAATTGAAAGGTCGGGTTTAATGATTGAATAGTTTTCTTATAAAAAACTTCTCCGATGTATATAGAAAATAAGTATTCTTCTGTTTCTTCGCTAGTTTCATATACTTCCAATTTTACAATATTTTGAGGAAATGATATTTTTTCAATTTCTGTTGATAAAATTATTTCGATGGGCATGTCATCTTTTTTGTAAACTTTACCATCTTTTGTTACTAAATTTTTTATTTTTAATTCTCTTTTTTCATTCATGTCAAAACCTCCTATATAAATTATATCACTTACTTTTTAGTTTTAATATATTTGTTTTTGTTTTTCTTTATATTCTTCAAATAATTCAAAGCATTTCTCATGATCTAATTGTTCTATTTTCAAAATCTCTTCATTTTTATTGTTTATATATTTGTAAATGAAATCATCTCTAAATCCTATTTCTTCTGCTTCATTTACATTAGTTCCATAATATACAGTTTGAATATTTGCCCAGATTATAGCTGATAGACACATTGGGCATGGATATCCGGTTGCATAAAGTATGCAATTTGATAAATCATGTGTTTTTAGTTTTTTTGACGCTTCTCTAATTGCATTTATTTCAGCATGAGCTGTTGGGTCATAAGTTTCCAACACTAAATTTGAAGATATGCTTATTATATTTCCCTTTTTATCTGTAATTACTGCCCCAAAAGGCCCACCTTTATTAGCATTCATAGTTTTTCTTGCTTGATTTATTCCCAGAGTCATTATTTTATCGTTATTCATAGTTACCACCTAATTAAATTGTACCAAAAACACTAAAAAAAGTCATTAAAAATGTGTTAATAACTTTTTTGTTATCAACACATTTCTTGTGCAATATTATTTATAACTAGGTGTATTTCTTTTTTCTACATAAAACCATTGAATTTTCATTTTCTGTAAATACTTTCAATGTATTTATTGTTGCAAAATTGTCTTCTTCTGCAAACTTTATACCTATTCCGCCTGCTTCTGTCCACTTAAGTAAATTTCCTGAATAGTCATCTACAAGAATTGCGTCTTGCGCTTTTACAATTTGTGATTTATCTATGCCGCTAGGTACAAAAATAATTCCTACTTCTTTATTTTTACTTCTTATATAATTTACCTTTGCTATCATTTCTTGTTGTGAATTAACAGTTGTTAGAATTGATACTCGATATCTTTTCTCTTCGCATATTTGGTTAATATAATGAAATGCTCTCTTTAATTCATCAGATGCTTCTATAAGTTCCATCCAGTTTATATCTTGATAAAATTTAATAACACGAGGTCTATCACTTAAACTTATTCCCTGTTCTTCCATCATTTTATAACTTACTTTTATTGTATCTTTTATAACTCCATCAAAATCTATATATAAATCTGTCATTTCCATCTCTCCTTTTGCGTATTTTTTACGCATTATATTTGTTTAAAAAAGGTATTTTTTAAAATACATCTTTTTTGTTTGTTGTACAGAACTTATACATTTTAGCTGGCTTTTTACCATTGTATAAGGTATTTTTATGTACATCTTCAATAATTCCTTTATTTAATAATTGTTTTCTAAAATTTCTTCGATCAAATTCTTTGTTTAATAGTGTTTCATAAACTTCTTGAATTTCTGGTAATGTAAACTCTTTTGGAAGCAAATCTTTTAAAATATTTCTTTCTAGAACTCTATTTCTAAGAATTTCAATTGAACTATCAATTATTTTATTGTGGTCATAGGCAAGTTTTGGTATATTACCTATTTCAAAGAAATCTGCATTTGATGTTTTTAATGTTTCTTTTTGTAATTCTAATCCATTGATATTTATTACCCCGATAAATGAAATTCCTATCATGCGTCTTAGTTCACTTCGTTTAATGTCATCAAATACAGCTGAAAAATCTAAATCTATTCCTGTTATGCCTGTTTTTTCTTTTAATTCTCTTTTGGCTCCATCACATAATAATTCATCATTATATAATGCTCCGCTAGGAAGCGCCCAGAAATCTTTAAATGGTTCATTGGTTCTTTTTACTAAAAGAATTTTAATTTTACCTTTATCTACTGTAAATATGGTTGATAGAACATGTATACCAATATTTTCATATCTTTTATTCTTTAATTCCATTATTTTCTCCCTTCATTTCAATTATATGCGTATTTTATACGTTTGTCAAGTATTTATTAAAAAATGTTGATAACAATTAAGTTATCAACAAATTTATGGCTTTAATCTTTCTAATTTTGTTTCTTTAGAAACCATATTATTCATTATTTCTATAAATCTTTCATTAGTAATATTAACTAGTAATTTTCTTATTTCTTCTTCACTTAAATGAGAAACAAAATCCATTATATATTCATATTCCATCTCAAAAAGCATTTTTTTCTTGTATTTTTCAATTGTTTCTTGCCAATATGGGGTTTGTTTTAATTCAGCATAGTACGTACTTAATATAAATATCAAGTATTCTTTTAATTTATTTTGAAGTTTTAAATCTGTTATTCTAATTTCTAAACTAATATTTTCTAGTGAAATCCCTGGTGTTATATAAAAATCATTATTTTTAGAAAATGATAAAGTAAATGAAATGGAATTACTATTTACATTAAAGTTATATACTACAGGAAAATTTGCAAGTAAATAATCAATTATTTCTTTTAAAGTATTAATTTCTAAAAAAGCATCTGTTAATATATTTCCATTTGGTACACTTTGTTTAAAATTTTCTGTGCCATCGAGGATACTAATAAATGTGTGTGGCATATTATCTTCTTCTATTATATTAATTAATATATCCATTGATGGGCTTTTAAAGCTTGGCATATTTAAATCTACTCTTGGCTTTTTAACGGGATGCAATTCATTTATTAAGTTAATTATTCTTTCTGCTATATCTTTTTCATTTGTTATTTCCATAACCAGAACCTCCATTTGTTTTTATGATAAATTATAATCATATTTTTTTCAAAAATACGTATAATAAATTTTTTAATTAAAAGGTGCAACATAACTATAATGTCTACACCTTTTTATTAAATTTTATTACTTTCCACAACAATTTTTATATTTTTTTCCAGATCCACAGATGCAAGGATCATTACGACCTATTTTATGACTTACTCTTTTAGGTTGGTTCTTTATTTTTTCTTTGCCATCATTAGCTGTACCTTTTAAAGTTTGTTTTCTTTCAACATTTTGACGAACTTCTGCTTTAAGTAAGAATAATGCAATATCATTATCTATTTTGTTAAGTAGATTGTCAAACATTTCAAAGCCTTCCATAGTATAGACTTGAACTGGATTTGATTGCCCATAACCGCGGAGACCAACACCTTCTTTTAAGTGTTCCATTGCACTCATGTGGTCTACCCAACTTGTATCAATAACACGAAGTGATATAGCTTTTTCAAAATCATTCATAAGTGGAGATGATATCATTTTCTTTTCATAGTTTTTGATAACTTGCTCACTGATATAATCTATTACTTCTTGCTCTTTCGTTCCTTCAAGAACTTTTGGATTTAACTGTTCACCTTTTAAAAAGTTTGTATTTACATATTCTGCTATTTCAGATAAATCATTTTCTGTTAAACAATTTTCTGGTGGAATATGACTATCTACAAGATTAGTAATCGTATTCTTAAACGTTTCAATAATTGTATCATGAATGCTTTCTTCATCTAGTATTTCATTACGACGTGCATAAATTATTTCTCTTTGTTCATTTAAAACATTATCATAATCAAGTAAACTTTTACGATAATCGAAGTTATTTCCTTCAACTTTCTTTTGGGCAGATTCTATACTTCTTGTTAGTGCTTTTGAACGAATTGCTTGGTCATCATCAATACCCATGCTTATTAACATATTTTTGATTTTTTCAGTACCAAAACGACGCATTAAATCATCTTCAAATGAAACAAAGAATTGACTTGTTCCTGGGTCTCCTTGACGTCCAGAACGTCCACGTAACTGATTATCAATACGGCGAGATTCATGTCTTTCAGTACCAATTACATAAAGTCCACCGATTTCACGAACGCCTTCCCCTAGTTTAATATCTGTTCCACGTCCTGCCATGTTTGTTGCAAGTGTTATAGCATCTTTTTCCCCAGCATGAGCAATTATTTCCGCTTCTCTTTCGTGGTTCTTAGCATTTAATACTTCATGTTTTAAACCATTTTTAGTAAGTAATTTACTTAATCTTTCGTTAGCTTCAACTGAAATTGTACCAATTAGAATAGGCTCGTGTTTAGCATGAATTTCTTTTACAACGTTAATAATTGCTTTATATTTTCCATTTTCTCCAGAATAAACTAAGTCTGGTAAATCAATACGAGCAACTGGTTTGTTAGTAGGTATTCTAATAACATACATGTTGTAAATATTTCTAAATTCTTCCTCTTCAGTTTTAGCAGTACCTGTCATCCCTGATAGTTTATTATACATTCTAAATAAGTTTTGGAATGTAATCGTTGCCATTGTTTTGGTTTCAGTGTTAATTGTAACTCCTTCTTTAGCTTCAATAGCTTGATGAAGTCCTTCAGAATATTGTCTTCCATGCATTAAACGTCCTGTAAATGGGTCAACGATTATAATTGCATCATTATCAACAACATAATCAATATCTTTTTTAAATCCATAATTTGCTTTTAGAGCTTGATTAATGTGATGCACTAAATTAGTATTATCTAAATCATATAAATTTGCTACATTTAATAATTTTTCAACTTTTTTACTACCTTCAGCAGTTAATGATACGCTCTTTGTTTTTAAATCAATTGTGTAATCATCATCTTCTTTTAGTCTTTTAGCAACTCTATCAGCTTCAATATAAAGACTATTAGTATTAAATTGACCTCCACTGATAATTAATGGTGTTCTTGCTTCATCAATTAAGATTGAATCAACTTCATCGATGATACAGAAGTTAAGTCCTCTTTGAACTCTATCTTCTTTTCTTACAACCATATTATCTCTTAAGTAGTCAAATCCTACTTCATTATTTGTTGAATATGTAATATCAGCATTATATGCTTCTTGTTTTTCTTTTGGAGATAATTCTCTTAAGTTGATACCAACAGAAACTCCTAGTAAATCATAAATTGGTCTCATCCATTCTGCATTACGACTTGATAAGTATTCGTTAGTTGTTACAACATGTACACCTTTTTTTTCCAAAGCATTTAGGTAAGCTGGTAAAATTGTTGTTAAAGTTTTACCTTCACCAGTTTTCATTTCCGCAATATTACCATAATGGATTGCTAAGCCCCCAAGAATTTGAACATGGAATGGTTTTTCTCCAATAGCACGATAAGCTGCTTCACGAGCTACAGCAAATGCAGGAACTACAATATCTTCAAGTGTTTTTCCATCTTCAAGCATTGCTTTAAATTCTAAAGTTTTATCTTTAAAATCTTCATCTTTTAAAGCTTGCATTTCTGGCTCTAATTTTTCAATTTCTTCTGCTAATTTCTCAAAGCGACATAATTCTTTATATTCACTATCTAATAATTTTTTTATAAAATTCATTTTCTCATTTCTCCTTAATGTGTATTATATCATAAGTAGAAAAAAAGAAAAAGCTTTTAAAGGCTTTTTCACATGATTATCACTAAAAAAGAAGCCTTTTAGGCTTCAAATTATAAACTATTTAACATTTATGATACCAAATTTACCATCTTTTCTTTTATATAGAACAGATACGCAATCTTCATCAATATTTTTGAAAACAAAGAAATCATGATTTAATAATTCAATTTGAAGCATTGCTTCTTCTTCATCCATTGGTTTCATTTCCATTTCTTTTCTCTTGATGATTTTTGGCACTTCTTCTTCCTCATCTTCAGGAACTTCAAAATCAAAACTCATTTCAAATTTAGGAACATCGCGATATTTCTTGCCAAGACGATTTTTATTTTTTCTAATTTGTCCTTCAAGTTTATCAACGACAAGGTCCGTTGCTGCATAAAGGTCAGGATGTCTTTCTTCTGCTCTTAAAGTAAATTTACTTGTTGGCACTGTTACTTCAATACTTTGGTCTTGGTTTTTTACCTTTACTAGAACCTTACATTCAGTTACCTTAGGACTTTCAAAATACTTATCTAGCTTTCCTAACTTTTCTGTTATGTATTCTTTCATTGATTTTGTGACTGTTACTTTGTCACCACGAATACTTATTTTCAATATATCACCTTCCTACTTTTAATATACCACAAAAAAAGGAAAAAAACTACTTAATTGTAGTCATTTCTTGTTCTAAAACATCAACTGCTTGTAAACCTTTTGAAGTTTCAATTAATTTGAAATTCACTGTTGCACCTTCGTTTAATGTCTTATAACCTTCTTTTACGATAGCTGAGTAATGTACAAAGATATCTGATAGTTTATCGCATTCGATGAAACCATAACCTTTGTCATTATTAAACCATTTTACAGTTCCTTGCATCATATCATTTAACTCCTTCCTACATTTAAACTTTAACACAGTGGAAAGTATTTTGCAAGAAAAATCGTTCGACAAAAGTCGACAAAAGCCCATAAAATCAGCCTTTCTCGCTAGTAATTATATAGGTTTCATGATTTTTAAAAATATATGTTTTTTTGTTAAATTTGTCTTCTAAATTTAAAAATACCTCTTCTAGAATATTTCCACTTCCAAGTAAGCAGACTTCTTTTTTATCTGTAATGTAATCAATATATTTTAAAATATCAGATGTATTTTTAAAAGAATTTGTTTCCATATAAATATTCTTTATTTTTTTATATTCATCTAAGTATGTAACATTAAAATAATTATCAAATATATTTATATATGCAATATTTTCTTTTAATTTATAATATTTTATTTCTTTTTCAATAACTATTTTTCGATAGTTAAAAGAACTAATAATGTTTTTTAAAAATAATATATCTGCTTCTTTATAATTATTTGCTACTATTATTTTTATTGTATCACCAAATAAAGAGTTATTTAAATGATTAGCATTTAATAACTTTTCAAATGATTTTATAAACTTTTTAGTATTTGATATTTTGCCACCATAAACGGTACTATCTGGTAATTTATATTTTATTATTTCTTTATTCTTTTTATTTTTAAAATATAAATAATCATCTGTTATATGTAATATATTATTAAATTTCATAATTATCCTCTTTTGTATTTTTGCCTTGTTACTTCTCCTCCACGGATATGTTTTTCTCTATCATGGGTTTTAAATATATTATCTATTTCACGACCTAGATTTTTATCTATTTCTTTTAATCTTTCAGAAAGGTCTGTATGTACAGTACTTTTACTTACATTAAACCTATCTGCAGTTTGTCTTATCGTATCTTGTGTTTTAATTATGTGATTTGCTTCACTTAAAACTCTTCTTTTTATGTCTTTATTCATTAACCAAACAACCCCTTAATAAACTATATTATTAAAGGGCTATTTTTATGTTATTTTAAATCTTCAATTGACATGTTATAAAAGTCTTCTGGGTCAATTGCTGTTCCATTATGATATACTTCAAAAAGTAAGCAATTTTCTGTTTCACCATTTAGACTGTTATCTCCACTTTTACCTAGAACATCTCCGCTCATTACAGTGTCATCTTTCTTTACTTGAACTTCACTTAGACTGTAATAAATTGTTTTTAGGTTTGGATTATGAGTAATTTCTACAAAATTTCCTAATATTTCATCTTTGGAAACATTTGTTACTTTACCATCGATAGCACAGATAACATCAAATGCAGATGTTGATGAATATAAAACTCCACTATTTTGTAAGTATGTATTTTCATAGTAAACTAAGGAATTTTGTTGTTTTGCTTCATCATCAGTCATATCATAAAATGATTTACTTATTGAAACATTACTACTTACATATGGTCTTTCAATCCTACTTTCAACAACATTATCAGTTTTACCAACTGGTGTAACATTATCTTTTAAAGCACTAACTGCCATATTGCCATATTCCACCTTGCTTTGTAAAATGTTTCCTAGAAAGGAAATACTTATAAATAATACTCCGATAACCATTACATATACTGTAGGTAATACAAATTTTTTAAGTCTTTTTGTTTTCACTTTTTCACCATCCTAGTTAAAGTATGGGAATATTTACCACATTTTATACACTAATTTTTTCAATATTTATATTTTGATAGTAATGTTTTAGTATTTCTTCATAATTTTTGCCATTTTGAGCTAGTTTATTAGCTCCATATTGGCTCATTCCAACACCATGTCCATAACCTTTTGTTACAAATTTAATTTCACTACCTATACTTATGTCAAAATCTGTTGACTTTAAATCAAACAATGTTCTAATTTCTGTACCTTTAAAAGTTTTGCCATTAATATTTAAACTATTAATTCTACCCGATGAACTTTTTAAAACATTGCTAATATTTATGGCATCACAACTAATATTTAGTTTATTACAAAATTCATCTTTACTAATTGTTACTTCACTAGTTAAACTTTCTTCAGGGCTTTCTACACTTTTTAAATATTCTTCATTACTTCCAAACACTAAGATTGCATCTTCAGTTTTACCATTAGACCTTGCAAAATACATGCTTAAAATAACATTACCATTACAAGTCATGATTAAATCTTTAGTATCATAAACAGCTTTCTTAATTTTTTCAAAGTAATAATCAAAATTTTCTTGCCATAATTTTTTCATTTTATCTTCAGTTATATAAACTTGATTTGTTTTATCTGTTACTAAGTCGTACGTGCCATTACTATTTTTCATTTTATACATAGCATAAGTTCTTGATGCAATTGCTTGGGCTTTTAAGGCTTCTTCATTAAATGACGCAGGCATTTCACCAGCTACAACACCAACAATATAATCTTCTAACTCAATATTTTTTATCTCTCCAGTTAATGTATCTTTTAAAGCCAGTTTTATTTCTTCTTTTACTTCTTCTTTTTTAGCATTATTAAAATAAGTGGTTTCTTTTTTAGAACCACTTATTGCTATAACACTTAAAACTACTACGATTAATAATAATATTTTATTTTTCATAGCATCTCCATTAAATTATATTATATGTTTAAAAAATCTAGTACAAAATTTGTTAATAAGTAACCAAAAGAAAAACTTAAAACCATTACTAATACTTTAGCTTCAATAGTTTTATTAGCTTTTATAATACCATCAAAGTTTATTCCAGATAAACCAAAAGCACTTACAAAGGTGAAGAATATATATAATAATAACTTAACTAACATAGTTTTCACTTTCTATTTTATTTATTTTTTCTATTCTTCTTAAATGTCTTTCTTCACTTGGTTCTTTTGTCATAATAAAATTATCTATGATATTATGAATTTCTTCAGTTGGAATGTTGGCACTAAATGCAATGACATTGGCACCATTATGGTTTTTAGCTGTAAAAGCATCATTACTATCAACTACTCTAGCACAACGTATTCCTTTAAATTTGTTGGCAGCTATAGACATACCTATTCCTGAACCACAAACTAAAATTCCTAAAGAATGTTCTTTTAATACATGCTCACATACCCATTTTGCATAATCCGGATAATCATCGTTATCATTATTTATAATATCTGGTGTTTCTACTATATAACCAAATTCATTTAGATAATTAATGATATCATCTTTACACTTAACTCCTTGGTGGTCATAACCTAAAAATATTTTTATTGTAATCATCTCCCGATTTAATTATACAAAAGATTTTAAAACATGTCTATCTATTTAAAACTTATTTTTTGATTTTCTTTTTCTTCTTTGTCTATTTCAAAAAACAATTCTGGTTTAAACTTGAAAATATTTGCAATTATATTTGATGGAACTTTTTCTATTTCATTTTTATATTTTAAGACATCTTTATTATATTTAATTCTAGAATTACTTATTTCATCTTCTAAATCACTTAATTTATTTTGTAAACTCATATAGTTTTTATCTGCTTTTAATTCTGGATATTCTTCTTTTAATAATAATATTTTATCTACACTTTTACTTAATGCCTCATTATTTTTTATACTTTCTTCTTTGCTTGTTGCATTTAAAACATTACTTCTGGCTTTTATTATTTCTGTTATTGTTTTCTTTTCATATTTTGAATACCCTTTTATTACTTCTACTATATTTGGTATTAAATCTGTTCTTTTTTTAAGTAAAATATCTATTGTACTCCAACTTTCTTTTACTTGATTACGTAATTTTATTAATTTATTAAATACTATAATTACATATATAATTGGTATTAATATTATTAATATTGATAAAACTATTAATGCTATATACTTTATTTTATTTATTAATCTTTCACTGTTTATATTTTTTATTTTTTCTATTTCATATTCTTTATCTTTATTACTTTTTTCTAAATTTTCAGTTTTCTCATTTTCTTGTGTTTTTAAATCATTATTTTTCTTTTTATTTAAAGTGTTTTCTTCAGCCATTTTCTTATTTGTTAAGTTCCATTCTTCATCAGATTTATTTTTCATATTGGTACTTTTTTCACTTTGAAGGGCACTGATTTCATCTTGGATAGAATAATATTTTTTACTTAATCCATTTTTAAAGAATTCATTTTTTTGATTATATTCTAATTCACTTATTTTCTTATTTATTTCTTTTTCTTTAAGGGAATATTTTTCTGTTATTTCTTTAGATAAATCAGAATATTTATTATCTAACTTAGTTTTATTAGTTAAATACTCTTCATTTATTTTATTTATATTTTCATCATGTTTAGTATTTATTTCTTTATTTAAAACACTATATTTATCATTAACTTCATTTATTAGTTTATTTTGTTTATCTTTAGTTAATTCTTTTGTATTATTTAATTTTTTTAAATTACTTATATTTGGTTTTAATATATAATAACTAGATAAAAATGTTATTACACCGATTACTAGACATGAAGTTATTATAGACAGTATTCTTTTTTTCATTTTTTTAATCACCTAGAATTATAGTATCATATTTATAATTAATTGTCTATTTCAAAAGGTGGCGCAGTGCACCACCTTTTCATTTATTTACTTTATCTCGTATGTTAGAGGTATTAATTTATCACTTTTAACATAATTTGCTACAAACTTGTCTTGTTCTTTTGTAATTATAATTCCAATTGTATTCTTTACATTTGGTTCTTTTCTATATTTGTCTATTAAATCCATATAAAACTCTACTTGGGCTTTATCTTCTTTTTTCAAACTACGAAGTTTTAACTCTACTACAACATAACAATTATATATAATATTATATAGTAGCATATCTATATAATAAACTTTGCTATCAACTGTTATTTTATATTGATTTCCAACCCAAGTAAAACCACTTCCAAGTTGTGAAAAAAAATCATTTAATTGTAAATATATTATTTTTTCTAGTTCTTTTTCACTCTTTATTTTATTTTTCCCAGACTTAATAATAATTGGATTTTTTAGATTATCTGTTATTGATCGCACGTTTGAGGGAATTACTATATCTATTTTTTCAGGTTTATTTAATAATCTTTCATATGAATTATCTTTTATTACTTGTTTTAACTTTCTATGAGACATATTATTTTTAATACACAAATTAATGTAGTAATTTCTTTTGTTTTCCTCTTTAATGGGTAAAAGAGTTCTAATTATTGTCCAACTTAAACTGTGGCGCACTGCGCCACAATTTGGAAATATTAGATAAAATTGCCTAAATCTTCTCATATTTGAGTAATCATATCCCTTTCCATATTCTTGTGAAAGTCTATTTGACCATTCTTTTAATAAAGCATCTCCATATTTACTTTTCTCTTTTCCGCCTTGAGCTTTTATTATAATTTTTCCTATATTCCAGTATGCTTCTGTTATTTCTTTATTGGCTTGTCTTTCCCTTATTGCTTTTCCTATTTCAACTTTTTTAACTAGTGTTTCTACTTCCTTGTAACTATCCATATTTCCTCCTTTATTTTAATTTTAACGCCATTTATTTTTTAATAATTGTTGTAAATATAAAATATATACTATCATAATATGTTTTTTATTACAAGAGTTTTAGCTATTTTTTCTAAAAAATTTTAATATTAAAAAGTTGGCACACTGTGCCAACTTCTATGAAAAGAACAAACTAGTTAATTTTGTTCTTTATCTAAACCAAATTTTTTATTGAATTTTTCAATATTTCCAGTCTTTTTAGCTTTTCCTTGAGTACCTGTATAGAATGGATGACATTCACTACAAATTTCAACATCTATTTTTTCTTTAGTTGATTTCGTTTGAAATGTTGCTCCACATGCACAAGTAACAGTAGCATCTTTTACTTCTGGATGGATATTTGCTTTCATATTCTCTCCTTCCGCCATACCATATTCATGGCATAGTAATTCGTTTTTCTTACATATTATACCATATTTTATGTTTTTAACAAGGGGGTTTTGCTATTTTTTACATTTATTCACTAATTAATGCGGATTGGGTCGGATTGAGTTCCCGACCCTGATACATAGGTTGTGGAAGACAAAAGACTAAAGGACGGGCGCACACCATTGCTGCTGCTGCCATAGTTGCTGTTCACGCGGCCATTGTAGTTCACACGGAACGCACCGTCAGAAGTGTCCGAATTGCGCGAAATTGTCCAATCCCAGCCTCCTCCGTACAACCAGTTTTCTCCCTTTGCTGATGCATAAGATTTTGTATAATCCGAATTATATCCAACTAATGTCCATGCACTTGGACTTGCACTATAATAATAATCTGACACATACATTAAACCGATTTTGGCATCATACGTTGTGGTTGATGCACTACTTCCTACTTCATATTGATATGCTGTTTTTGGTACTACACCACTTATATTAGCAGATGTACCTCCACCAACTTTCCATGTTGTTGTCGCTATTTTATTTGCCCATGCTGTTCCTATATTTGTAGTGAAGTTTGTATTTAAATTAACTGTATTCAGTTTACTTGCACTCCATGTGTTTGTTCCTGCATTATTCCAATAATACAAAGAATTGCTTGATGGGCTTTCTCCTTGTTCTCCACTAAAGTAATTGCTTGTGTATTCTTGTGAAAAATCTCCATCTGTTCCTAGTAAACTTGACTTTGCATAATCATATTTTATTAATTTTACATGATTATTAAATACACCAATAATTCTATATAAATTTTCTGTTGGGCAAGTTGTTGCATCACTTCCAAAACATACGAAATTTTTTACATTATCTTTTGTTAAATATCCTTTTTCTACTGATGCATTTAATGCTTCATTATATGTTTGATATTGAGTTGTATCTCCTTTTATTAAATAATAATGTGATGTACTACAAGAACTAGCATAACCTACATATTGTTTTGTTCCATTACAATAAAAATCTATTAACGCTGTTGTTACTGAATTATTATATCCTATCATCATTGTTGCTCCTGTTGCTTTTCCTGCTTCTGTTAAGACATAATCTCCACCGGCATATCTGTATGAATTATCTCCGGCTCCATTTGTTAATGTGGAGTTATGATAATATAGCGCATTATCCCCTTGGGTTCCTGTGTATTGTGATATAACGCAATCTGATAAAGTTTTACCGGCACAAATATCAGCCAAAGTTAATTCATATTCTTCTTGTTGTATCATTAACTTAGCATTAAAACTTTTTCCAGCATTTCCTGTTTGATTTACATTATAATTTACAAAAGTAACAGTTACATTCCATTCTTCTGTTTTTGTTGGACTTGCTGTTATTTCTCTATTATCGAATAATGTTAGTAATCCACTTTTAGTTGTGATATCAAACCCAGATACACTTGTACCTTTGCCATCTATTACGGTTTTATATGTTAATCCTGTTATACTTGTTATAGCATTTCCACTTACATCTGTTATTGTTAATAATAATTCTGGTGTATTTTCATTTTGAGTATATGTAAATGTATTATTTGATATGTTTAAATACATATAATAATTCTTTGTGGCTGTATTTGTTTTATTATTGGCAGTAAGTATTGCTTTAGCAAAAGTACTTCCTGTTGCATTTCCTTTTCCACTTGCAAATGATGTTTGATCAGCATATACTGCAATATCATCACCTATTTCAAAAGTTAATAAATCCGATGTATATGTTGTTACATTTACATTTGTACTTGAACCACTATTACCAGATGCTCGAAAATATGCAAATGTTGCACCGAGTATTAATGAAAGTAATGCTACTATTGCTACCACACTTAATATTATTGCTTGCTTTTTATTTTCCATTATAAATCTACTCCTTCTTCACAATATCACACACGGATATTTTATTTTACATATACATTTTAACAGGAAAAAAAAGATAAAAAAGCCCTATATTCGCACAAATGTGCAATTTGACGCTTTTCCACTGAAAAAGTAAATTCCATCCCCTTTTAGGGTTAATGTGGAAGTAGTAAATTGAATAATTTTTAGTATCAAAAAAAGATGCTTATTCAGCATCTTCATTAGTTACTTCTTCTTCAACTTCTTCAACAATTTTTTGTGTATCAGTTGCTATATCATCATTATCCATAAGTTTTTCTTCTAATACTTCTTGAGCATCATCAGTTAAAATTGCTTTTTCAAGTTCTATATCAATATTGTTATATTGACTATAACCAGTACCAGCAGGTATTAGTTTACCAATAATAACATTTTCTTTTAGACCTTGAAGTCTATCAACTTTACCATGAATAGCAGCATCAGTTAAAACTCTAGTTGTTTCTTGGAATGATGCAGCAGATAAGAACGAGTCTGTTTCCAAAGATGATTTAGTAATACCAAGCATAATTGGATTACCTTTAGCAGGAGTTTTTCCAGCCATAATAACTGGTTTATTACCTTCTGTAAAGTCTCTTAGAGATACTGCAAGACCTTCAACAAAGTCTGAGTCTCCAGCATCTGTTATTCTTACCTTATTTATCATACGTTTACAAATGATTTCAATGTGTTTATCTGAAATATCAACACCTTGTAATTTATAAACTTTTTGAACTTCTTTTAATATGTATTCTTGTGCAGTAAGTGGGTCAGTTACAGCTAGTAATTCTTTTGGTGATATAACACCTTCAGTTAATTTATCTCCAGCTTCAACTTCATCACCAACAGCAACACGAAGTTTCATGTTGTAATTAGTTACGTGTTCATGGCATCCAGCTTCATTTTCAATAGTAATAGTATGTTTACCATTGTTTTCTTCAATACCAATAACTTTACCAGTTACCTCAGCAATTGTAGCCTTTCCTTTTGGAATACGTGCTTCAAATAGTTCTTCAACTCTTGGTAACCCTTGAGTAATATCATCACCAGATGCAACACCACCGGTATGGAATGTACGCATGGTAAGTTGTGTACCTGGTTCACCAATTGATTGAGCAGCCATAATACCAACAGCTTCACCTTTTTCAACTAAGTTACCAGTTGCAAGGTTACGTCCATAACATTTTTGACATACCCCATTATTTGATTTACATGTTAGAACACTTCTAATTTCTACCCTTTTAATACCAGCCTTAGTAATTTTAATGACAGCATTTTCATTAATCATTTCACCAGCTTCCACAATAGTTTCTTTAGTTTCTGGATTAACAATTTTCTTAGATGCAAATCTACCTAAAATACGTTCAGCAAGTGGTTCAATAATTGAATTATCTTTTTCATTTAATAAATCATATACTACAAGCCCTTGATGTGTACCACAATCAAATTCTTTAACGATTATATCTTGAGCAACATCAACAAGTCTTCTTGTTAAGTATCCTGAGTCTGCGGTTCTTAGCGCAGTATCGGCATCCCCTTTACGAGAACCATGTGTTGATAAGAAGAATTCAGACACAGACAAACCTTCAATAAATGATGATGTAATTGGAATTTCTACAGTTGAACCATCTGGTTTTGCCATTAAACCACGCATACCAGCAAGTTGGGTAAAGTTTGAAATCTTACCACGAGCACCACTGTTCATCATCATGAATAATGGATTATCAAAGTCATTTTCACTTATTGCTTTAAGTTCGTTCTTAACATCATCAGTTGCTTTAGTCCAAACTTCAATAACACTTTGATATCTTTCCCCATCAGTAATTAAACCTCTTTGATATTGTTTATTAATTTTATCTACTTTAGCTTTAGCAGCTTCAATTATTTCACCCTTTTTTTCACTTCTTACAACATCCGCAATAGATACTGTAATACCAGCGATAGTTGAATATTTGAAACCTAAATTTTTTAATTTATCAAGCATAATAGATGTTTCAGTTGTTTTATATCTTTTAAATACTTGAGCAATTAATTGACCTAAAGTTTTTTGAACAAATGGAGTAACAAGTTCCATTTTAGCTATTTCTTCAGGTATGTTAGAACCCATTGGTAAGAAATACTTATCTGGTGTAATTCCTTCAATATTGGCTTTAGTACCTTCTTCTACATATGGGAATGTATCAGGTAATATTTCATTAAATTTAATTTTACCTACAGTAGTAACTAAGTATTTGTCTCTTTGTTCTTCAGTAAATAATTTATATTTAAATGAACTAACTGGAATAGCAATTCTTGTATGTAGAGTTATTTCTTTTCTTTCATATGCCATTAAAGCTTCATTAGGATTTTTATAAACATGTCCTTCATTAGGTTCTCCAGCATATTCAATAGTTAAATAACAATTACCTAGTACCATATCTTGGCTTGGTGTAACAATTGGTTTTCCATCTTTTGGATTTAGAATATTATTAGCACTAAGCATTAAGATTCTAGCTTCAGCTTTTGCTTCTTCAGAAAGTGGAATATGGATAGCCATTTGGTCACCATCGAAGTCGGCATTAAATCCTGCACAAACTAGTGGATGTAATCTAATAGCTTTACCACCAACAAGTACTGGTTCAAATGCTTGAATACCAAGTCTATGTAGTGTTGGAGCTCTGTTTAAAAGTACTGGATGTTCAGTAATTACATCTTCAACAATATCCCAGATTGATTCATCACGAGAATCAATAAGTTTTTTAGCACCTTTAATATTGTGAGCCAAACCTCTTTCAACAATACCATTAATTACATGTGGTTTAAATAACTCAATAGCCATTTCTTTAGGAAGACCACATTGGTGCATTTTAAGATTAGGTCCAACAACGATAACAGAACGACCAGAATAGTCAACTCTCTTACCTAATAAGTTTTGACGGAAACGTCCTTGTTTACCTTTTAACATACTAGATAAACTTTTAAGTGGTCTATTACTTGCTGCAGTAATACTTCTTCCTCTTCTACCATTATCAAATAATGAGTCAACAGCTTCTTGAAGCATACGTTTTTCATTTTGAACAATAATAGTTGGAGCACCAAGTTCTAGTAATTTCTTTAAACGATTATTTCTATTGATAATTCTACGATATAAATCATTTAAATCGCTAGTTGCAAATCTACCACCATCAAGTTGAATCATTGGTCTTAATTCTGGTGGAATAACTGGTAACACATCAAGTACCATCCATTCAGGTTTATTACCAGATTCTTGGAAAGCAACTAAGCAATCAAGTCTCTTAACAAGACGAATTCTCTTTTGCCCAGTTGTATTTTCAAGTTCGCGTCTTAAATCTTCAACTTCTTTATCAATATCAACTTGTTTTAATAATTCTTTAATAGCTTCAGCACCCATACCTACTTTAAAAGTATTTCCATACTTTTCATAATAAGCACGATATTCTTTATCAGATAAAGTTTGTTTAACTTCTAAAGGAGCTTTACCTGGATCAATTACTACGTAACTTACGAAATATAATACTTCTTCCAAATCTCTTGGAGACATATCTAGGACAAGTCCCATTTTAGAAGGAACACCTTTAAAGAACCAAATGTGAGAACAAGGAGCAGCAAGTTCAATGTGCCCCATTCTTTCTCTTCTTACCTTTGAACGAGTTACTTCAACTCCACAACGATCACATATGATATTTTTATATCTTAATCTTTTATATTTACCACAAGAACATTCAAAGTCTTTAGTTGGTCCGAAAATCTTTTCACAGAATAGACCATCTCTTTCAGGTTTAAGGGTACGGTAATTAATAGTTTCAGGTTTTTTAACTTCACCATAAGACCATGCACGTATCTTTTCTGGTGATGCAATACTAACTTTAATACCTTTAAATTTACTAACATCTATCATTATTCTTCACCTTCCCCATCATTTAAAATATCTTCTTCGATATCTCCTGGAAATTCAAGACTATCCAAATCTTCTTCTTCTTCAAATTCATCCTTGTATTCTTCTAGATTATCTTCAACAACTTCTTCATTATTAAGTTCATTTGTTGTAACATCTATTTCATCAATTCTAAATGCATCATTATCGTCTTCATCTTCTTCAATGTCTTTAAATTCTACAACATTATCATTATTATCAATAACTTGAACATCTAATCCTAATGCTTGGAATTCTTTAACTAAAACTCTGAATGATTCTGGTACACCAGCTTGATCAATTGTTTTACCTTTAACTAAAGATTCATAAACTTTAACACGACCTGTGATATCATCGGCTTTAACAGTTAAAATTTCTTGTAACACATGAGATGCACCATAAGCATATAATGCCCAAACTTCCATTTCTCCGAAACGTTGTCCACCAAATTGAGCTTTACCACCTAAAGGTTGTTGAGTAACAAGTGAATAAGGTCCTGTTGCTCTAGCATGTAATTTATCATCAACCATGTGATGTAATTTAACCATGTACATAACACCAACATTAATTCTATGGTCAAAAGCTTCTCCAGTACGTCCATCATGTAAAACAACTTTACCATCTGGTTCCATACCAGCTTCTTTCATTTCTTCCGAAATATCTTCCCAAGTTGCACTATCAAATACTGGAGTAGCATAATGAACACCTAACTTTTTACCAGCCATACCTAAGTGTAATTCTAGAATTTGTCCGATATTCATACGAGATGGAACACCTAATGGATTAAGCATAACATCTACTGGTCTACCATCTGGTAAGTAAGGCATATCTTCTTCAGGAAGTACTAAAGAAATAACCCCTTTATTACCATGTCGTCCAGACATTTTATCTCCAACTTGAATTTTTCTCTTTTGAATAATATATACTCTTATAATTTTTGATACCCCTGCAGGTAGTTCATCACTATTTTCTTTAGTATAAACTTTAACATCATGAACGATACCACCCGCACCATGTTCAACACGTAGTGATGTATCTCTTACTTCACGAGTTTTTTCACCAAAAATTGCATGTAATAATTTTTCTTCACTAGTTAACTCTTGTACCCCTTTTGGAGTTACTTTACCAACTAGAATATCACCATCTCTAACTTCAGTACCAATTCTAACAATACCATGTTTATCTAGGTTCTTACGAGCGTCTTCCCCAACATTTGGAATGTCTCTTGTTATTTCTTCTGGTCCAAGTTTTGTATCACGACAATCAATATCGTAATGTGATATATGAAGTGATGTATAAACATCATCTTTTACCAATCTTTCGTTTAATATAACGGCATCTTCATAGTTATAACCTTCAAATGTCATGAACGCAACAGTTAAGTTTTTACCAAGAGCTAGTTCACCCATATCAGTAGATGGACCATCAGCTATAACTTGACCACGGCTTACAACATCTCCAGCTTTAACAATTGGATGATGGTTAATACAACTTGATGCATTACTTCTTTCATAGTTTGCTAAATGATATGTATCTTTACCACCAGCAGTTTTAACTATAATTTTTAAACCATCAGCGTATTCAACTACACCATCTGCTTTAGCAACAATAGTTGAACCTGAATCTCTTGCAGCAATACATTCTACACCTGTTCCAACAATTGGTGCTTCACAAGTAAGTAGAGGCACAGCTTGACGTTGCATGTTGGCACCCATCAAAGTTCTGTGGGCATCATCGAATTCTAGGAATGGAATACAACTTGTAGTAATAGCAACAACTTGACTTGGAGCAACATCGACATAATCGATTTTTTCTCTTTTTACATAAATTGTATCGCCATTATATCTAGCAACAACTTCATCATCAATAATTTTATTATTATCATCTAATTTAACAGCAGCTTGGCTAATAGCATGTCCTTTTTCTTCATCAGCAGTTAAATAACATACTTCATCAGTAACAACACCATTAACAACTTTATGGTATGGCGTCATAATAAATCCATATTCATTGATTTTAGCATAACCAGCAAGTGATGTAATTAGCCCAATATTTTGTCCTTCTGGTGATTCAATCGGACAAATACGACCATAATGTGATGCATTAACGTCACGAACATCCATACCTGCACGGTCACGAGATAAACCTCCAGGTCCAAGACTTGATAAACGTCTCTTGTCAGTAAGTTCTGCTATTGGGTTAATTTGGTCCATGAATTTTGATAATTGTGAAGAACCAAAGAATTCTTTTAAAGCAGCTGTAACTGGTCTAATATTAATTAATGTTTTTGGAGTTACAGTATCAAGTTCTTGAGTAGTCATTCTTTCACGAATAACTCTTTCCATTCTAGCCATACCAATTCTAAATTGATTTTGAATAAGTTCTCCAACTTGACGTACACGACGATTTCCTAAGTTATCTATTTCATCATCAAAACCAATACCTTTATGTAAACCTATATAATAATTAAGTGATGCATAAACATCTGGAATGGTTAAACGTCTAACATCAACACTTTGGTCTACACCAATAATATTAAATGTTTTCTTATTATCTTCTGGGTCAACAACTTTAACAGTTTGAACACTTTTATAATCATCTAATTCTTCATTAACTAAAATATCTTTAACATTTAAGCCTTTTTCAAAATAAGGTTTTAATTTTTCTAATAATTCTTTAGTTAAAACGTCTCCAGATTTAGCAAGAGTCTTCTTACCATCAATTAAAGGTTCTGCTAATGTTAAACCTTCTAATCTATCTAACACATTTAATTTTTTATTAAATTTATAACGTCCAACTTTAGCTAAGTCATAACGGAATCTATCAAAGAATCTTGTAATTAATTGGTTCTTTGAAGAATCAAGTGTTGCAGGTTCCCCTGGTCTTAATTTTTCATATATTTCAAGTAAAGCTTCATCAGTATTATTAGTAGAATCTTTTTCTAAGGTATTTTTAATATATTCATTATCACCAAAAACGCTTAAAATATCTTCATCACTAGATAAACCTAAAGCTCTTAAGAATGTTGTAACAGTTACTTTTCTAGTTCTATCAATTCTTACATATAAAACATCCCTAGCATCTGTTTCATATTCTAGCCAAGTTCCTTTATTAGGTATTAATTCTCCACCTAAAATGTGACGTCCATTCTTATCTATTTCTTTTTTGAAATATACACTTGGACTACGTACTAATTGTGATACAATTACACGTTCAGCCCCGTTAATAATAAATGTTCCTGCATCAGTCATTAAAGGCATATCCCCTAGGAATATTGTTTGTTCTTTAACTTCACCGGTTTCATGAATATAAAGACGTGCTTCAACCTTTAATGGAGCAGCATAGTTTACCATTCTTTCTTTTGCTTCTTTAATAGAGTATCTTGGTTCATCAAAATAATAATCACCAAATTCAAGTGAAATATTACCAGTAAAACTTTCTACTGGAAATAAGTCTTCAAATATCTCTTTGATACCTGTTTCTAAGAATTCTTTGTATGATTTTTTTTGAACTTCCAATAAATCATTCAACTCTAAAACGTTTTTCGTTTTCGAAAAACTTCTTCTTTCACGATAGTCACCAAATTTTTTAACTTTATAAGCCACGATATCACCCCATACACAATTTTTTAAGACTATTTTTTTCTTCGTTTTTATTAAAAAAATAAATACGCCACCAATATAAAATTGTAAAGCCTAATTCTTAATTTGTCAATCTATTTTTGCTCTAAATACATAAAAACCTTTATTTTTTTCCATTATTTCAATATTATAAAGCTCTTCAAGCTCTTTTTTTATTGATTTAGCCCCTTGGTCTTTACTTATGACAAACCATAGCTCTCCATTATCTAAAAGATGATTCTTAGCTCCTTTCAAAATATTTAACACTGTTTCTTTACCAGCTCTAATCGGTGGATTAGTAATTATATAATCATATTTATTTTTTACACATTCATAAGCATTACTTTCGTAAGCTCTCCCCTTTACTTCATTTAACTTAATATTTCTCTCACTCAAATGAAGTGCTCTTTTATTTACATCAACTAACTCTATATCAACATTTAATATCTTACTTATAACTATACCTAGAAACCCATAACCACAACCAACATCTAACATCTTAAAATCTCTAACATCCCTTGTTGTATCCAAGAATGTTTCCACTAACAATTTAGATGCAAAATCTACTTTATTTTTAGAAAATACTCCATTATCACTAAAAAATTCAAAATGCACATCTTTATAATTATATGTTAGTTTTCTTAACTCACTTTTTAAATTTGGATTGTTTGTAAAATAATGTTCCAAAGGCACTTTCCCCTTTTCTCGATATGAAACTATTATACAACAAAAACTTGCACCTAGTCAACCTAAAAATGCAAGTTTTTAAAATTTCTTTTAAAGCCACAACTACAGTTTAATATTTAACTCTATTCAAGTTCCATATCACAGATATTACTATTTACATTAACACTTTTATTTACAAATATTTTTTTATTATTACTACACTCCAAAATATTAAATTTCTCTAAACTATACTTCTTAGCAATTTCTTTATCTTCTTTATCTTTAATACTTTCAAATTCTACATTTTTAACTAAATCTTCATATTTTATTCTCTCATCAATTAAAACATAACTTAATTCATAAATATTATCTTGGTCATATTTTATATTAATTGAACTTATTTTATAATAGTAATAATCTTTTTCTTTTACTAAATTACTTAATTTATTATCATTATTATTAATTATTTCAAAGCTATAACTATCATATAAACCACTTGGTATTAAAACTACATCCATAAGTTCTATAACACCATTTTGATACTCACTAACTCTTCCAATTACATCAATATAATCATATATTCTATACTTACTTAAATCATCTTTAGTTAAAACTTTAAGACTATTACTTAAATTAAAATTAACATACCCATTTAATACATCATCACTTTTAGTATATTCTGCCATTTCTATTACTTCATTACCACTTATTTTACTAACCTTACCATTTATTCTCACAAATTTATTTTTATATTCCTTAAAACTAGCTTTACTATCTTGTAAAAACTTATTTACACTTATTGTTTCAAGTAAATCATTACTACAAGCATAATTTTTATTATATCCATAATCTAAAATTAAATCTTTTTTACAATCATATACTCTATAAAATAAACTATTATATGTTTTTACATCTTTATTACTTTTTACTTGCAAACTAAATATTGGTACATATCTTAATTTATAAACTAATAATGTATCTAACCCTAAAGATACAACCAATATTATTAATGGCACTAATATTATTAAAAATATACTTCTTTTTTTCTTTAAACAAAAACTAATCATTATTAAAAGAATACCTATTATTAAACTAATTAATCTAAATATACTATAGACATTTATTATAAAAGGTACAATAACGAGTGTTAAACCTAAACCTAATAACCAAATTAATCTTTTCTTCAATTTTACCACCTTAATAATATTATACACTAAAATCCAATTAAAAAAAAGTTGAAATTAATCAACTTTTCAATTTTACTAATTTAAAGCATCTTTTAATTTGCTTCCAGCTTTAAATGAAGCAACTGTCTTAGCAGGAATTTTAATAGCTTCTTTAGTTAATGGATTAATACCTTCTCTAGCAGCTCTTTTTTTAGCACTAAATGTACCGAAACCAACTAAAGCAACCTTTCCATCTTTTTTTAATCCAGCAGTAATACCTGCGATTGTAGCATCAAGAGCACGAGCAGCATCAGCTTTAGAAAGTCCAGCTTCTTTTGCAATTAATTCTACTAATTCTGTTTTAGACATAATTTATACCTCCCATTATCTAAACATATTTTGTAGGAACATTGTCCTTACATATTAAGACTACCAAAAAATCTAAGTAAAATCAATAACTAATTTAAAAAAAATGCTTTTTTTATTAATTTTTTTCTTCATTTTTACTTATTTTTGACATTTCATGGGACAAAAGGTTGCCTTAAAAGTCCATTTTCAGTTACTTCTAAATACTTAACAATACATTTTACATCTGGTTTTATATATATAACATCCCTACTATTTACATCCATATAAGCTTTAACTTTTGTTTTTTTCATAATTAATTCTGCCAATCTTCTTTTCTTTCCTAAACTTACCTTTCCAACATAAATTAATTTATTCTTTACTTTTTTACCTAAAACTAAACTAATTACATAACTATTATCTTTATTAATATAACCAATTACTAAAAACTCTCCAACTTTATAGTTTTTAATCTTTAACCAATTATTACTTCTTTCATTAACTAAATATTTACTATCTATTTTTTTAGCAATAATTCCTTCCATATCTAACTTTTTTATTGCATCAAATAACTTAATACCTTCACCACTTACATAAGTACACTTAATAAAAACTTCATTATCTTCATACTTACTAAGTAACTTTTTTCTTTCTAACAAACTCAAATTAATTAAATCTTTATCTTCATATATTACATCAAAACACATAAATACCACAGGATTTGTCTTACTTAAAAACTCAATAGTTTTCTTATTTTTTAAATGAATTCTTTTTTGTAACTTAGAAAAAGATACTTTATTATTTTGAAGCATTATTATTTCTCCATCAAATATTACATTACACTCAACCATCTTACATAAAACACTCATTTCTGGAAACAAACCGGTTATATCTATTCCATATCTACTTTTAATTACAATTTTATCCTTACTTACAAAAACTAAAACCCTTATTCCATCATATTTCACTTCATATAAATAATCTTTACTATCAAATACTTCTTCAACTTCTCCAAGAAGCATTGGTCTTACATCTTTATTCCACAAACTCATTTTGTATCCTTCAAGCTTTTTTCTAAAGCCTTCATTAAATCATTAATTTGTTTTTTATTACTTCTTTTAGTTTTTGTAATCTTTTTCCCATCTAACTTTTCATCAATAGCTTTCTTAATTCTATTTTGATATTCATCTTTATACTTATTTGGTTCAAAAACTCCTTCCATACTTTCAATTAATTTAATAGCCAAATCTAGTTCTTTATTTGTAATTTTAGTACTCATTTCTTTTTCAGGAATACGTACTTCTTCTTCAAAATATAAAGTTGTTAAAATAATTCCATTTTCCACCAACTTTAATATTCCATAATAAAATTTTGGCCCAATCACAGTCTTAACTAATGCTACTCGCTTAGTTTTCTTTAATGCTTCATAAAACAAATTATATGCTTTAGATTTACCTTCTGTATTTAAAAAATAACTTTTTTCAAAATACCAAGGAGGTACACTACCTTCCTTAATAAAAGATATTACTTCAATTTCTTTATCCCAATCTGGGTTTAAATTATCAAGTTCAGTTTTACTAAAAACTAAATAATTATCTTTTTCAAACTGATACCCTTTAACAATATCACTTTCTTTTAAATCTTTCTTACATTTTGGACAATATTTAATATATTTAACTCTTCCCAGACATTTTTTATGTAATTGATTAAAAGAAGTATCATTATTTTTAATAATTGGATTTAACAAAACAGGAATATTTACCAAAGCAAAAGAAATATTAGAATGTATATTAGGCATAATCATCACCATTTCTAGTATTTCTAATATTTCTTGTTTTATGCAAGATTAACATATGATTTTTTCAGGAATACCAGAAGTTTGATGAGTATAGCTACCATTTGCTATAATAATATCATTTCCATGTAAGACGCCAAGAGAAGCTTCACTAACATAATACCCACCGCTATTTAATTTAAATATAACAGCTCCATTTATTTCTTTGCATTCTAGCCCATATTTTTTTTCAATATTATATTCACTATTTACCCATTTTCCCCAAGTCATTCCTTCAATAGCATTATACTCTGTACCATTAATTGTAAAAGTAATTATATTAACTTTTACAAAATATACATAACACTTCTATTATTTTCATCATCACAACTTAATGTTGAACCATTTTCACATCTGGACAATTCAGTATTAAAAACATAGCCTTCTGTTGGCCATTCACTTGCAGTTGTTTTTTCATATTCTCCACTTTCTGATGCTGTTTCTAGCATCATAGATAAAGTTTGATTATACTTTTTATTTTGTAAAACTTTTTCTAAATCATTATTAATTTTATTAAAATGTACAAAAACATTTATTATAATAAGGATAAATAAAATACCTGATAACCTTGCATATTGTTGTTGTTTGATATTTAAAAAATCTGCAATTTCTTTTTGAGTAATATTTTTGCAATCACGTACCAATTTAAGTCTTTCTGTATAATACATTAGATGTATCAGCAGATTATATAATTGGTTTAACCGATGAAATGAACCCCTATCCAAAAGAAAAATGAGACGTTTTGTTCTCATTTTTTTTATAAAGCTTTTATCTCTCTTTTTGTCTTATTAATTTTATTTTCAATATTTACTCTTTCTACAACAAATATCATTATAATAGCATTAACTGTAAATGAACCACCATAACTTAAGAACGGAAGTGGTACCCCAGTTAAAGGAATTAAAGCTAGAACCCCAAGTAAGTTAACTAAAATATGCAAAGTAAAATACCAAAACGTTCCATACGCTAAAATTGAACATCGTAAGTTTTCACTTGTCTTAGCAATTTTTAATATTCTTGATAAAATATAAGCATAACCTAAAATAATGATTATTCCTGTCACAAGACCCAATTCTTCAACAATAATTGGAAATATAAAATCAGTATGTGACTCTGGCAGGTACAAATATTTTTGAGTAGAATTACCAAGACCTACACCAAATAAACCACCATTATTAATTGCAATAAATCCGTTACAAACCTGATAACCGGTAGTTTCAGTATACCTAGAACATGGATTTTTAAAATTAAGTCTGCCCTTTTGAATACTACTTAAAAAATCATTACCAGAATAAAGAAATCCAATCACTAACAAAATAACAACAACTGAAAAAATTTTAATAAACTTCATAATATTATTTTGAACAACAGGAATACTTATAAATGTCAAAAAAACAATACCTGCAATAATGGCAGCACTACCTAAATCCGGTTGCATGAAAACTAAACCAATCACTATTGCAGCAAAACCTAAAGGAACAAAATACGCATATATATTTTTAACTTTTTTTAAATTTAATCTATTATAATAAATAGCCATAAAAATAACTAATATTGATTTAGCAAACTCACTAGGTTGAACTTTAAAATATTTTAAATCAAACCAACTTTGAGCCCCACCGGCAATTTTACCTTTTACAAATAAAAGAGCCAAAGAACCAATAAGTAAGAAAACTAAAGGCCATGCTAATGCTCCATAATTTCTAGTTGGAAATCTTAACACTATTAAAAAACCTATCAAAAATGAAACAATAACAAATATTGCTTGTCTTATAAAAAAGTGATATGGTTGATATCCATAACGTACAACAGCAGTAATATTTGATGCACTATAAATCATAACTAAGCCAAAAAGTACAAATAATACAACCATTATAAATAAAGGAATATCCATCTTCGAAAATAACTTACGCATATTATCCACCTACATTAATATTACCATATTTATTAAAAAATTAAATAAATTTTTAAAAACTTGGGTTATTTTAATGTCAAAAAATCGTCATTTATAATAAATTATAGTAGATACAAAAAGGAGGTATATTATGTATTATTATGGAAATACCGGCTATTATGGCGGAGGATACGGTGCTCAAGGCGCTTGTGGAGCTCCTACATATGCTGGATACACTAGTGGTTATGGCATCGGTGCAGCTATTTGGATTGTATTATTCATTCTTTTAGTAATCATTTTAGGTGCTGGCTGGAGCTGGAACAACAATAACAACTAAATAGGTACTAAGTATAAAATTTTTAAAGGAAATGCCAAAAAACATTTCCTTTTATTTATTATGACTTAAATTAATTTCATTAATTGTAAATTCGCTAAAAAAGCGAAGATAAAAATATCTCCGCTTTATGGCTATAATAACTTTTTAATTTCAGAAGTTGATAAATGAGTTATTTTACTTATTTGTTCAAAAGAAAAATTTTCTTTCAACATATTCTTGGCGGTTTCTAGTTTTTCTTTTCTTTGACCTTCTCTTAATCCAAGGTCTTTACCTTCAAGAATTCCATATTCTCTGCCACGAATTTCCGCTGACTCTTCCTTTAATTTATCTCTATCAAACAAATTCATAACTTCTGGGTCACTAACAAAGCTTTTTACAATATCTACCGTGCTCATAAAAATCTTATCTCCTTTCGCCATATTTAAAGCCTCTTCGTAAGTTTTACAATTCATAAATTTTAGCCACTTAATACATCTTGACTTATTTATAGAATACTCTATTTTATCAGAAATGTCAAGTCGAAGTAAAAGTATCTCCAAGCCATCTTTAAGAAGTAATTTATGGTTATTTTCATTAACAAGTTCATACTTGTTTATAAGTTTGTCATTTACTCCAACATAGTTACCAGACGTGATATTTAAACTAGTAACCTTTTTAGCATTATCATAAGTTTCTTGTTTTTTCAACTGATGAGAATAAAGCATCGATGCATAAGTTAAACTTTTCTTACACTCAGTAATACCAAAATTATTATACATTTCTAAATTTATTATTTCTCCATTTGATAAAACAACACAAATATCTAAGTAATAGTCATGTAGCTTAATATGGTCATTTTGTACATATCTCTGCGGTGTAATTAAAATATCCGTAACTCTTACCTCAGTATTTACAAACTCTAAATATGAATTTAAAAAGTCCAATGTAATTTCTTTATGACTAAAAACATGTTTAAACACTAAGTCATTAGTAAGCCATACAAATTCTTTTGTTTCTACCATGAAATCACCTCCTTTTGGTAAAAACGGTTTCTATCCTACCATAAAGTTAACGCATTCTATGTCGAATGCTGTCGACGACCTGCATTTTTTGATTTTTTTAGCATTTTTCTTTATTTTTTAACCATTTTTTGCAATTTTTTCAAAAATTTGGTATACTATGTTCCAGGTGAAGGAATATGAAATTACCAAACATAACAATTTTAGATGAAAAACATAAAATTTTGCATCAAGTAAGTAAAGAAGTAACATTTCCTGTAAGTGTGGAAGATAGAAAGCTTGCTGAAGATACAATTAAGTACTTAGAAATGAGCCAAGATGATAAAATAGCTGAAAAATACAATTTAAGAGCCGGAATGGGTATGGCCTTTGTTCAACTTGGGCATTTAAAAAGAATATTTGTAATAGCCAATGAACTTGAAGAAAAAGGAACATTTGAAGAATATATCATAATTAACCCTAAAATAATTAGTCAAAGTGAAGAACTAATTTATGTCGGTGAAGGTGAAGGCTGTTTAAGTGTTAATCGTGAAGTTGAAGGAATAGTTCCTAGACACGCTAGAATAACAATTGAATATTATGATTATGAAGGAAACAAAAAAACAATGCGAGCTCGTGAAGATTTAGCAGTTGCATTCCAACATGAAATTGACCATTTAAATGGCATATTATTCGTAGATAAAATTGATGCTAAAAATCCTTATAAAGATGCTAATAAAATGAGAGAAATCTAAAAAAGAAACGTTCAAAATTTTACATTTGAATGTTTTTTCTTTTAAAAACAACATAATAATAGCAAATTTACAGATTTTATTTGACAACAAGCATACATTTATTATATAATACACTTGCAAGTTATTTAGGCAGAGTTATACCTAAAAATAATGTGTTTGAACCAATATGGAATAAAGTATCTGGGGCTGCCTTGGAGAAATTATTCAAACTCCCTATTTATTAGTTATAGCACAAATTAAATATTTTGCAAATAAAATGAAAGGAGATTTTATGGCAAGATATACGGGACCAGCTTATAAGAAATCAAGAAGACTTGGTTTTTCTACATTAGAAAATGGTAAAGAATTAGCAAAAAGACCTTATGCACCAGGAGCTCATGGACAAGATCGTCGTCGTAAACTTAGTGAATATGGTATCCAAATGCAAGAAAAACAAAAAGTAAGAATTCTTTATGGACTTAATGAAAAACAATTCCACAAAGTATTTCTAAAAGCTTCAAAGATGCATGGTATCGCTGGGGAAAACTTACTTATCCTTCTTGAATCTAGACTTGATAACATGGTTTATCGTCTAGGTATGGCTAGAACTAGAAGAAGTGCTCGTCAAATTGTTAATCATGGACATATTTTAGTAAATGGTAAAAAGGTAGATATTCCTTCATACACTACTAAAGTTGGTGACATCATTTCAGTTAAAGAAAACTCAATGAACCATCCAGCAATCCTTGATGCAATTGAACAAAAGAGAACTGTTCCAGCTTTTCTAGAAATGGATGAAAAGAAATTATCTGGTAAATTTGTAAGACTTCCAGAAAGAAGTGAATTAAATCCAGAAATCAATGAACAATTAATCGTTGAATTCTATAACAGATAATACTAAAAAAAAACCAAAAGGTTATTATTCCTTTTGGTTTTCTTTTGGTAAAAACACACTAATTTGCATATTATCTAAATCATATAAACTAATTAAATTTCTTAAATCTTCTACAGTTTCATTTTCTAATATTTCTTTTAAATTAGTAACAACTCCACCATTATTTAAAACATCATCTTGAATCCTATAACTAACATTTTCTAAATCTTCAAAATCCAAAATTAATGTTGCAATTGTAGCATTCTTTTTTCTTTTAAAATCTATTTCACTAACTACTAAATTCTTTAACTTTTCTTTAACTCTTTTTATTACTTCTTCTTTAAAGTTAGTTGTGGCACTAATTTGAATTACAAAAGCATCATCATACAAATCATTAGAAATACTCATATTTTGAATTAAACCTTTTTCCATAAGTTCATCTTTAAAATCTGAAGTTGCCCCAAAATTAATATTAAAAATTAAATTAGTAAGTATTTTTAATTCTAATTTAGAATAATTTTTAAACCTTCCAATATCCATTTTACAAGAAAATTTTATTCTTGGATAAGTTAAATTAATATATTCTTCCTTATATTTAGTAGTAACTTTTCTAGGTTCATTTTCTTTTATAACAACTGGATTTAAATATTCTTTAAAATCCTTCTTAGCCAAATTATTTTCTACAATACTTGCCATTTCATATGGATTAAAATTACCAGTTATAGTTAAAAACATATTATTTGGATGATAAAAAGCATCATAAACCAATTTCACATCATCCAAACTTATACTATTTACATCCTCTGGAGTACCTGTAATAGTATATCTATACTTAGATTTTTGCAAAGTATTTGCTAACGTATGAAAAAACACAATACTATATGCATCATCAAGTCCCATATTAGCTTCTTCAACAATTATTCCTTTTTCTTTAGCAACACTTTTCTTTGTAAAATAAGGATTATAAACAAAATCTAGTAATTGTTCCATATTTTCTTTTTTATTACTTGTAGCAAAAACAATATAACTTGTATAATCAAAAGTTGTAAAAGCATTAGCATCGCCCCCTAGGGAATAAAACTTATCATGAGCAGTTGTATCTTCATCAATATTAAATTTAATATGTTCTAAAAAATGTGCTAAACCATCTGGTACTTCATAAACTTTTTTACCAATTTTAAACTTAGTATGTACCGAACCATATTTAACAGATAAAGCAGCATACATACTACTAACTTTTTCATTCACCCACATATAAATTGGAAGACCACATTTAGTTTTATAAACATATATTTTCTCATTTAATCCTTTTAATTCTAATTCTTCCATCTAAATTATCTCCCTTCTAAAGTAAATATTGTATTTAACTTAACTTTCTTAGAAACATTTACTATATATTCTTTAGTTAACTTTTTAAAATATTCTTTTCTTTCTTCTATTGAAGGTAATTTATCATATATATTAAAAACATAATTATTTAAAATAGCAATATTATTATCTAAAGACATATCTAATGAAATAACCATATTATTTATTGCATCCCTAACTTCTTCTTCACTAAAGTTTCCATTTTGCATACTTTTTAATTCTTTTTTAACTAAACTAATTGCTTTTTTAACATTACAATTATCTAAAGATATTTGTACCATTAATAATTTATCATATTTTAAATACATACTATTAATTGCATAACATAAACTATTTTCTTCTCTAATACTCTTATATAACTTTGAAGTAAGTCCCCCACTACCATACAAATAATTAAAGCAATTCAAAGTTATATTTTTTTCTAATTCACTTAAGTTCTTCAAATTAAATAACATAACTAAATTAGTTTGAATATTATCACTTTTCATAGTTTTTTCTTTTACTTTCTTAGTCTCTTTATTATCAACCATTACTTCAAAATTATCACTAACAATATATCTATTTTTAAAATATTTCTTTATTAAACTAGCAACATTATCCATATCTAAATTACCAATTAAAAATACATCTACTTTAAAATTCTTTCTTAAGCTTTTATAAGCATTATAAAGTTTTGCTGGTGTAATATTTTCTAATTCTTCAATTGTCCCAAGTATTTCATAAGAGGTTGGACTATTACTATCCATAGTTTTAATAGCTTCTTTAATACTTTGTTTAACAGGATTTTCTTTTAAAGAATTTATTTCTCTTCTTAATCTTTCTTTAACAATATTAAATGTTTTTAAATCAAATTCATCATTACATACATTTGGATTTAGAATCACCTCAAACAAAGTCTTTATTACATCTTCGATATAACCTTCGTCCTCTATATACTCCGGATTTATAAAATCTAGAGAAACATGTAAATCAATTACATTACCAACTCTCATAGTTGATGCATAAATAACTATCTTATAAAGTTCTTCAAATCTTGTAATTAAGTCTTTTTTTCTAGGATACTTCTTACATCCTTCACTTAACATATCAGCTAAAAAAGAATATGTTCCTATTTCTTCTTTTTTCAAAACATTTTTAAATATAACTTCTAAATGACTAGTTTTAAATCTATCTGTTTTAATAGTATAAATATTAAAAGAATTACAATTATATGTTTTATATTTCATTTCACACCTCGATACTAGTATGCTTACTTTTTAAAATTTTATTATATTCTTTTAAAGTATAATCATCAGTCATACCTGCTATATAATCTATTACAATTCGCTCATTACTATTATTTTTATATTCATCACTCATATTTGATAAATAAGATTTAATTATATTACTATCTTTATTATTAGTTTTTAAATCATTTAAGTAAGTATTATACAAAGTATTAATCATTACATGTAGTAAATTTTTTTCCTCATTAGTATATGCATTATTATAAATGTTTTCATAGTTAAAATTCTTTAGATTTTTAATTGCTTCATAAACTTTATTACTTAATTTAATATAATTTTTATCTTTACTTTCATTTATTACATCAAGAATTATACTATTAACTATTTCTTTATTACTTTTACCTAGTACATCAGTTACACTTTTTGGAACATCTTCCCAGGTTAATAAATTCATTCTAACAGCATCATCTATATCACGACCTAAATAAGCTATCAAATCACTAATTCTTACTACACAACCTTCTAAAGTCATTGGAATTAACCTTTTACATTCATCCTTATCTTTATAAGTATTTTCATATTCAGCTAAAAATTCTTCCTTTGTTTTATTAACTGGTTTATATAAACCTTGCACAAGTTCTCCATTATGGCATAAAATAGCATCTAATGTTTGTAAAGTAATATTTTTACCCTTACCATAATTTTCTATATTCATTAAAAGTCTAACACTATGAACATTATGATTAAAATAACCACATCCTGCCTTAAGACTTATTTCATTTAAAATTGCCTCACCTACATGACCAAAAGGAGTATGTCCTAAATCATGCCCTAAAGCTCCAGCTTCAATTAAATCTTCATTTAACCCTAAAGCTCTTCCAATCGTTCTAGCAATTTTACTTACATATAAAACATGTATCATTCTTTTGGTCAAATGATCATTTTCTTTAAAAGAAAAAACTTGTGTTTTATCCATATATCTTTGAAATGCTAAAGAATATAAAATTCTATCAACATCCCTTGAAAAAGGGGCTCTAAAATCACTTTCATTTTTTTCTAAATATATTGCATCTTCATTTTTACAAAACATATTTTTACCTCCATTTATATCATATCAATTTTTATTAATTTTTTCAATAAAACCACAATGCTTACATAACTCTTCTTCTAACACTTTATTCTTAAAACCTTCCACCATTTTTAAAGCTCTCTTACTATTTAAAATACTATCCAAACTACTTTCAAATATATTACCTAATTTTATAGAACCATTACCATCTAAACAACAAGGAACAACACTTCCATCTACTAATATTCCTACATGGTCCCTTATTCCATAACATTTACCACTAGTTTTATAAATATTATTATTTACATCTGGCCACTCAAATTCCTCATCTATATCTACAAAAACATTTTCTTCTAGTTTTCTACTTTTATCAATTTTAACATTATATTTTTCTTCTAATTTTTCAATTATTTTCTTATTACTACCTAACCACAATCTATAATTTACATAAGTATTTTTCTTTAAAATATCACTAAAAGAAAATATTTTTTTAATATAATTATCTATATTACCAACCCCACTATGTAAAGAAATATTTATTTGACGAATATTTTTATTATTAATTATTTTATTTATAAAATATCCATTTGTTGTAATATTTACATAAAAATCCTTACTAGCTTCATTAATAAATTCATTTATTAATGGATGTGTTAATGGTTCTCCGAGCACATGAAAATAAAGGTACTTTGTATGTCCCTTTAATTTACTTAAAATAATTTTAAATTCATTCATACTCATATACTTAGCTTCTCTTTTATTATGTATACAAAAAGAACAATTTAAATTACAATTATTAGTTATTTCAATATAAACTTTTTTTAAACTCATAAGAAAAATAAGATATCTATCTTCTCCAACAAATTATCATCAATTATTTCAGCTACTCTTAATAATTTAATTATTAAACCAATAACAAAATATACACTTGCTAAACAAAGAATAAGTCCAACAACACCTTTTATTTTAAATAAAACTTCAATAATTAAAACAATTAAACTAATACATAACGTAATAAAATAAAATCTTGCACTATGCTTCATAAATAAACTTCCTTTCGTTTACTTACTATTTTAACCTAATTTATCCCCATTAGCAATCTTTTTTTGTGGAGTTATTAAAACTACTCCTCCATTACTATATGTTCCAAGTACTAAAACTTCACTCATAAAGTCTGCAACTTGTCTTGGTGGAAAATTAACTACAGCCATAATTTGCATGCCAATTAAATCTTCTTTTTTATATTGTTCAGTAATTTGTGCTGATGATTTTTTTATACCCAACTCATTTCCAAAATCAATTGTTAACTTATAAGCTGGTCTTTTTGCTTTAGGAAAATCTTCAGCATTTATAATCGTTCCTACTCTAATATCTAATTTTACAAAATATTCTATACTTGCCATAAAACCTCCAAAAAAATAGAGCTAAGCTCTATTTAATTTCATATACTTCTCCATTTAAATTATCTATTTTACTTTCTTCTTCTGTTTTTAATGAAGGAAGTTCAACTTCTTCATCTTCATCGTCTATAATAGAAAACATCTTATTATTAGTTGGTTTAACTTCTTCTTTTTCTATTTTTGTAGTATTTATTTCTTCATTATTACTTACTATATTTTCTTCCTTTTTATCAACAAACACTGAGCTAAATATTTGTGGACTAGGTTTAAATATAGGTTTTTCTTCTTTTACTTCAGGAATATCAATACTATTAAATTCATTTTTAATACTTTCAAGAGAACTTAAATCATTTTCTAACTTTTTATCTTCTTCATTATTATCAAAAATTGGTTTAACTTCTTCCTTAGGAAGTTCATCAATACTAATTGGATTTTTTTCTTCATCAGTATCTTTGAAAATCGGTTTAACCTCTTCTTTTACTTGTGGTAACTCAATTTCTTCACTTTCTTCTTTTTCTTCAGGAACAAACTCAGTAACAGTTACCTCATTACTTACTTCAGGAACATTTTCTTTAACCTCTTCTTTAGTAACTTCCACCTTTTCAGGTTTTTCTTCCACTTTCTTAAAAGCATCTAATTCAATTTTTTGTAATCTTTTAGTTTCTTCTAACTTTTGGTCTTTCTTTCCAAAGAAATAAACTAACACAAAAGCAATAATTAAAACCACTAATGCAATAACTAAAATCAAAGTAAAATTATCATTTTGATATAATCCATATATGAAATCTTTCATAATATAATACACCTCTTTATTCTTATATATTAAATATTACCAAAATATATTAAAAATGTAAATATATTTTCTAAAACTTTTAAAAAAATAGACTTAATTTTACTTAAATCTATTCATTTGTTGCATAACTTGCTTTACTTGTTTTTGACTTGGCTTTCTTCCCATTGAAGACATCATTGCTTCAATCATCTTTTCATTTATCGGTGGATTTTTTTCTAAAGTCTTTTTCATTAAAGCTCTAGCTACAAAAAATCCAATTACAAGTCCAATAACAATACCAATTACTAAATATAATATTAATTTACCCATAAAATTATCTCCTTTATATATCTATTTTACTATAAATAAATAAGTTCTTCAAGCCAGAAATAGTCTTTATTTTGAAAATCACAAGCAAAAGCTTCTGTAATTGGCAAAAATTTCTTTATATCTCTATTAATTATATTAGTTTTAAGTAAGATATGACTATTTTTAACAGTTATTGTTGTTTCTTCCTTACGATATTTATTTACTACTTTATGAATATCTCCAGTTTTCATATAAAAATCATTATCTTTATTAAGTTCATATATTAATTTATTATATTTTAACTTATCTATTGGTACAATTATTTGGTCAAGTAAATCTTTTCCTATCCCAATACTTGTTTTATCAAGTAGATAAATATCTTCTAAAGATTTAAATAAATTATATGGACTATCCTTAAGAAGTATCCCCATTTCTTTGTTAATTCTAAAAATATAAAAAGTCCTCATGTTATCACCCAAAACTATAATAACACAAAGACTTCGATTAATTTGTCAGATTATGTCGATAATATCATCTTTTTTTAAAATATTTGCAATATGTTCTAAAATTGTTGTTTTATCTATCTTTAAATATTTAACAATATCTTCAGTTTTACCACTCATTCCAAACTTATTAACTCCAAAGATATATTCTGGTTTACTAGCAAATCTATTCCAAATCAAACTTGAACCAGCCTCAATTACAAATGTTGGTACATCTTTTGGTAATAATTGTTCTTCATACTTAGGATTTTGTTTTAAGAATAATTCCATACTTGGCATTGAAACTACTCTAGTATCTATACCCATTGTAAATAATTCACGAGATATATCCATCGCCATTTCTAGTTCTTGACCAGTAGCAATAATAATTCCATCTAAATGATACTTTTCTTTTCGAACCATATAAGCTCCATATTTAACAAACTTAGCATTTGTATTTTTTTGTTTACTTCTCTCTTCTTTACTTATAACTAATGCTGTTGGGCAATTATTTTTCAAAATATATTCCCAAGAACCCATTATTTCATTTATATCTGCTGGTCTAAATGTTATAAAGTTAGGTATAGTTCTAAGCATAGAGAGTTGTTCAACAGGTTCATGTGTTGGACCATCTTGACCAACATACACAGAATCATGAGTAAAAATATAAGTAACAGGTAAATTCATTAAAGCAGACATTCTTATCGCAGGTTTCAAATAATCACTAAAAGATAAAAATGTTGAACCAAAAACTTTTAAATTAGATAAAGCCATACCATTTAATATTGCTCCCATTGCATGTTCTCTAACCCCAAAATAAATATTTTTACCAACTGGGTTTTCTTCACTTTGAATAGTTGATTTATCTAAATTAGTTTTACAAGACGATGAAAGGTCTGCAGAACCACCTAGGAAGAATGGACTTTTTGGTGAAATAAAATTCATAATCTTATGATTTGACTCTCTTAAAGTTTCCCTATATTCATCACTTATTTTAAATTTAGTATCATCAAAATCAATTACAAAAGCATTTCTTTCTAATAAATTTACTAAAGCATGTAAATTACTATTTTCTTCTTTTATATTAGTATATTCTTCTTGCCATTCTAAATATTTTTTAGAAACTCTCTTATTAACATAGTTTTGTAAATAATCTAAAACTTCTTTACTTACTTCAAATGCCTCATTAGTTATTTTATATTTATTTCTTATATTAGCTAAATCTTCACTATCTAAAGGTTTACCATGAACAGTATTTGTTCCTTCCAACTTAGAATCTTTGCCAATAGTAGTATTACAAATAATAATTGATGGTCTACTAGACTTCTTAGCTTGTTTTATAGCTTTAGATATTTCTTTATAATCTCCTCCATTTTTAACATTTATAATATTAAAGTCCAAAGCTTCAAAACGAATTTCAATATCTTCTGTAAATGTTTTTTTAGTATCACTATCTAATGAAATATTATTTTTATCATATAAAAGTATTAATTTATTTAAATTTTGAGTACTTGCAAAACTTAAAGCCTCGTAACTAACTCCTTCCATTAAGTCACCATCACCACATAAACAATATGTATAGTAATCAATTAAACTAGAGTTTTTATCTTCAATTTTTACAATTGAATTTAAATATCTTTCTGAAAGAGCCATTCCAACAGCCATACCCACCCCTTGACCTAAAGGACCAGTTGACACATCTACCCCTGGAGTAACTTTAACCTCAGGATGTCCCGGCGTTAAGCTACTAATTTGTCGAAAATGTTTAAGTTCTTCAACCTCAATATTATATCCCATATGATAAAGACAAGAATATAACAAAGCAGAACCATGACCTGCAGACATAACAAATCTATCTCTATTTATCCAATTAGGATTACTTGGAATTACATCTAAATGTTCTTTATATAAAGCATAAATAATCGGTGCAGCTCCTAAAACTATCCCAGGATGCCCACTTCCGGCCTTATTTATCATATCTAATGCTAACATTTTAATACTATTAATAGCTAAATAATCCATCTTACTCATTTTTACCACTCCTCGTATGATAATAAAATCATATCATAAAATAATAAAAAATGCAAAAAAAAAGAACCGTCGTCACGATTCTTGTATGGAGCAGTCCGTCACATACCCCCAAGTGGCACTCAACACACCAACTTGCACAAATTCTGACCGTTAATCGCTTAACTATCGTATAAAAATGCTCTACCATCTTTCCTAATGACTTAATATTAGCATATTTTTTAGTGCGTGTCAATGGCTTTTGAAAAATCTTTTATAATTATTTTTTTAAAATATTTATAAATAGATTTCAATAATTTATTTTTCTTATAAAATCCACTATTTTTAACAATTCTTTCAAAAAATAATTTATATAACAATTCATTAATATGTTCTTTTACTTCTTCACTAGTAACCAAAACATTAAACATATATAATGCATAAGTAAGTTGTCTTATAGTAGAATTTGAAATTTTAGTATCATAAGTTTTTTTGTCTATTTTACAACTACGCAAATAATCTAAAACATCTGGATTAATTACATAATTATCAATAGTTTCATTTAAATTAGCTAATATCTTATTATTATGATAAACTCTATTTCTTAATGTAACAATTTCCTTTAACAAGCTAATATATTTTTTATCTTCTTTTATTCCAGCAAACTTAATAAAAAACTCATAAAATTCAATTAATTTACCAAATGGTAACACATCTAATAATTCTTCTATAGATATATTTTTATTTAAATTTTTAGTATATTTATTTTTAGTTTCTTTATTTAAATATTTTTTTATTACATCATTGTCTTTACTAGTTATTAAATTAATAATTCTAAACTTCAAATAATGTTCTATATCACTAATAATATCATAAAGTAAAAGTCTTAATTCAAAATCTATTATTGCTAAATCTTTTAAATATGCAAAATCTAAATCAATATATTTATTTACATACTTACCATCAATATAATATTTTTCAAACAAATTTTTATATAAACATATATTTCTATAATTATTATTTTGCTCTAAATATTTTATTGCTTCTTCTTCACTCATTTTTTTAAACTTAACATTTTCATTTTTTAATTCTTCTAACATTATGCCTCCCAAAGTTTAATATCTATTATAACATGCTATATACCCATTGTCTATCCTAAAACAAAATATTGTTTATTTTTATTTTATGTGATAATATATTATTATGTCCTCGTAGTTTAGTTGGATAAAACAAGCCCCTCCTAAGGGTTAGAGCGCGAGTTCGACTCTCGCCGAGGACACCATAAAAAAAATTAATCCCGCACTTGCGGGATTTTTATAATTCTAATTTTATTCACTAATTGCTACTACATTATTACTCGAGGTATTCTCTAAATTACTAAACCTAACATTAGCAAGTAATATCATTCCTATTATAGCTAAATAGAAAAATAATACTCCACTATACTTTTTTAAAACATCTAACATATCCATTACCTCGTCTTTCTGATATTATTCTAATACATATATTTGTTCGTGTCAATAAAATAAATAACATTTGTTTGACTTTTTACAAATTATAGTGTAAAATAATATTTAGAAAAGGAGATTATTATGGAAGATAAAAAAGAACTAACAAAAAGACAAGAAGATGTGTTAAGCTACATAAAAAAATTTATTGCAGAACATGGCTATCCACCAGCTGTAAGAGAAATTTGTTCAGGAATGGGATTAAATAGTCCAGCTACTGTATTTGTGCATATTAAAAACCTTCAAAAAATGGGATACATTAGACAAGAAAGTAATAAATTTAGAACAATCGAATTACTTGTAGACAATGAATATTTAGACAAAAAAGAAGATGTTGTAAAAGTTCCTCTACTTGGAAAAATAACTGCTGGAAGTCCTATCACAGCTATTGAACAACCTGATGAATTTTTTGATTTACCTGCAGCATTAATGCCAAAACATGGTGAAGTATTTACCCTTCATGTAAGTGGTGAGTCAATGATTAATCGTGGTATATTTGATAATGATTATGTTATTGTAAAAAGACAACAAAATGCTAAAAATGGTGATATAGTTGTAGCAATGACAGATGAAAATGAAGTAACATTAAAAACATTCTACAAAGAAAGTGACCACATAAGATTACAACCAGAAAACGATACAATGGCTCCATTAATATTTAAAAACATCACTATTCTTGGAATAGCAATTGGTCTTTACAGAAAGATATAACAACGAAAAGTCTGATAACCACTATCAGACTTTTATATTACTAACAAACTCAATTGTATATACTTAGTTTACTCTCACAGGGTCACTCATACTTCCTGACCCTGATATATATTTTACCGAAGACAAAAGATTGAAGGACGGGCGCACCGCAAGGCTAACAGGCACATAGCCGCTGTAGTAGACATAGCCAGCGCTATTCACAAGGAACGCAAGATACGTATAGCCGGAATTGCGCGAAATGGTCCATTCTGTAGAACCCAAATATAACCAATTTGTACTCGTTGCTGCTCTATAGTCTTTTGTTTCATCATCATCATTATATCCAACTAATGTCCATGCACTTGGACTTGCACTATAATAATAATCTGATACATACATTAATCCTATTTTTTTATCTACTGTTGTACTTGATGCACTACTTCCTACTTCATTTTGATATGCTGTTTTAGGTACTGAAGTTACTATATTAGACCATGAACCTCCTCCGACTTTCCATGTTGTTGTTGCTATTTTGTCTGCTATTGTTCCAAGACTTGTCAAATATTCTCCATTTAAATATGTATTTAAACTTGAACTTGACCAAGTATTGTCAGCTGATGTATCATCCCATTTTTGGTCACCAACTGATTTTGCTCTTATTACTTTTGTTTGATTTCCAAATACTCCTATTATTCTAAATAAATTTGCATCTGGACATGTTGCTTCATCTGAACCTAAGCAAATATAATTATTTACACTATCACTTGCTCCTGCATATCTATAGCTATTATCTCCAGCTCCATTCGTTAAACTTGAATTATGATAGTATAGTGAATTTTTTCCTTGGGTTTCTGTATATTGCGATTTTACATATTCTCCAAGTGTTGGTAATTTATATTCCTCTTTTTGTATCATTAACTTAGCGCTAAAACTTTTTCCTGCATTTCCAGCTTGATTAGAATTATAGTTTACAAATGTTACTGTTATATTCCATTGTTCTGTTTTACTTGATGTTGTTGTTATTTCTCTATTATCAAATAATGTAATTACTCCACTTTTAGTTGTTATATCAAAACCTGAGATTGATGCACCTTTTCCATCTGTGACATTTGTTTTATATGTTAAACCCGTTATACTTTTTATTTCGTTTCCACTTGCATCTTTTATTGTCAAAAGTATTTCCGGTGTATTTGCATCTTGTGTATATGTAAATGTATTTTCAGATATATTTAAATACATATAGTAATGATCTGTGGCTGTATTTGTTTTATTATTTGCACTTAACATTGCTTTTGCAAACGTTGTACCTGTTTGATTTCCTTTTCCACTTGCAAAATTTTCTTGATTAAGTGATAGATTTAATGCTGAACCAGCTTCAAATGTAAAAGTATCAACTGTACTTGCATTAATCTTTATGTCGGTTGATTTACCTTCTCCCGTTTGAGCCATGAAGTATGCAAATGTTGCAGTAACAAGTGTTAATGCTAATGCAATTATACTTGCTATACTTATTATTTTTGTTTTTTGATTTTCCATTATAAATCTACTCCTTCATAACAATATCACGCACTGATATTTTATTTTACATATCCATTTTAACCGAAAAAAAAAAAAAAAGCATCACATTTGCACATTCGTGTAATTTGACGCTTTTTTCTTTTAATTTTATTTTATTTTTTCAACTATTTCTTTGAAGTTTAATGAGTTACTTGCTTTAACTAAAATATTATCATCTTTACACTTTATTTCATTTATGAAGTTTATAGCATCAGTATTATTGGTAAAATGATAACTATTATCTTTATTAAATCCTTCTTCGATAGCTCCATCATTTATGTAGTCTGAATCTTCTCCAACAGTTATAAGGATATTTATATCTTCATCACTAACTACCTTACCTATTTTTTTATGAAGACTTTTTGTATAATTCCCAAGTTCTCGCATTGTACCTAAAACGGCAATATTTCTTCCAGTTAGGGAACCTAAATATTTTATGGCATAACGCATAGAATCATAATTAGCATTATAAGAGTCATCAATAATAGTAATATCATTATTATTTATAATACTCATTCTATTACTACTAAGTTCAAAATTTAATATACCTTTACTTATTTCTTCATTTGTTTCTTTAAAATATTCACCAACGGCAATAGAAGCTAAAGCATTATATATAAAATGTTCTCCGCCAACTGGTACTTTATATGTAAAATTATTACATGTAAATGATGATGAAAATTCATTAGTTTCTAAAATACTAGCCATATAATCTGAATTATTATTAATACCAATAGTTATAATATTATATTTATCTTTATTATTTAAAAACCATTCATGCAATAAATCATTATCATTATTTATAATAATAACTCCATTGGGATTTAATCCTTCTAAAATTTCTAACTTAGCTTTTAAAATATTTTCTCTACTTCCTAAGTTACCTATATGAGCTGTACCTACATTAGTTATAACAGCAACATCTGGTTTAGCAATATTTGTTAAATATGAAATTTCTCCAAGATGGTTCATACCCATTTCAAGTACTAATACTTCATTATCTTCTTCTAGTGATAAAATAGTTAAAGGTAAACCTATATGATTATTTTGATTACCTATTGTTTTATGAGCTTTATATTTTTCTTTTAAAACACTATAAATCATATCTTTAGTACTAGTTTTTCCTGCAGAACCTGTAATAGCAACTACTGGGCTAAAAAACATACTTCTTTTATATTTAGCAAGTTCCCCTAAAGTTTTTTTAGTATTCCCCACTACTATAATACTTTTATTATTTTTAACTAAGTAATCATTTATTTCATCTGTTATAGTAAAATTTTCAAGTATTGCTATACTAGCTCCTTTATTAAAAGCTTCCATATATAATAAATTACCATCATTTTTATCACCTTTAATACCTATATAACAATCATTATTACTAATCTTTCTTGTATCAATAGTTACTTTATTTATAAAAACTCTTATTTCATTAAAAATAGATAGATACTTAATATTATTATAAATATCTAATGATTTCATTTTCCTCACATCCTTATTTTAATTATATCTTATTTAAACAGTTTTGTATATACCTCATTAAAATTACTAATAGGTATAACTTCAATATTATCTAGTATAACTTTAGGAATATTTACTAAATCTTCAACATTATCTTTAGGCATATACACAACTTTGATATTTTTATTATATGCAACAATTAACTTTTCCTTGAGTCCTCCGATTTTTAAAACACTACCATTTAATGTAAGTTCTCCAGTAAAAGCTATATCACTTGGTATTTTTTTATTTTCTTTTATACTTGCTAAAGCTACTCCAATAGCTAAACCTGCACTAGGTCCATCTTTTTTACTTGTAGCATCTATAAAATGTATATGAATATCTTCATTATGAAAACTATATTTATATTTACTTTTAAGCATAGTTAAAACAACTTTAACACTTTCTTTTAAAATATCTCCAGCATTACCTGTTATTGTTAAATCTCCACTACCTTTACATGTTACAACTTCTAATTTAGATAAAATACCTCCATTATTAGCAACTGCTAAGGTATTTGCAACACCTACTTCATCAATTGTTAATGTATCTTTATTATATTTTGGAGCACCAAGTAGCTTAATTACTCTTTCTTCATTTAATATTTTTACATTATTTATAGTAATCTTTCTAGCTAAAGAAGATAGAACTCTTTCTAAATCTCTTACTCCAGCTTCTAAAGTATAGTTATTTATTATAAAATATAATAACTCATCACTAAATTTTATTTTATTATCATATACCATATTTTCATATAATATATTTGGTAATATATATTCTTTAGCAATATCTTTTTTTTCAAAAACAGTATAACTATTTAATTCAATTAATTCTACTCTATCTAATATTGGAGTTGGAATATCATTAATATTGTTAGCTGTTAAAATAAATAGTACTCCACTTAAATCAAATGGTTCTTCAATATAATTATCTACAAAACATTTATTTTGATTAACATCTAATATTTCTAATAATGTTGCTGCTGGGTCTCCTTTATAATCTTTAACCATTTTATCTACTTCATCAATTAAAATTAGGGGATTATTACTGCCACATTTATAAAGTCCTTGAATGATTTTACCTGGTGATGATGCAAGATATGTTCTTCTTGTACCCACAAGTTCAGTAGCATCATTTAAACCACCAACACTTATTTTATAAAAATCTCTATTTAAAGCATTAGCAATTGACATTGCTATAGTAGTTTTACCTACACCTGGAGGACCTACTAAACATATAATTGGACTTTTGATATTTCTATTTAAATTTTTTATTGCTACAAATTCACTAATACGTTCTTTTATTTTGTCCATACCAAAATGAGATTTATTAAGTTCTTTATAAACTAAATCAAAATTACTTGTTTCTTTTTTAGATTTATTCCATGGTAAATTAAGTACCCAATCTAAGTAATTATGCATAACACTTACTTCTGGTGATACTTCATTCATTATTTCATATTTATCTATTTCATGAGAAAAATGCATTTTAGTTTTCTTATCAATTTTTAACTTATCTAACACTTCTCTAAAGTTATGTACTTCTTCATTTTTCCATGAATCTTCACCTAATTCATGTTTTATAGCTTTAACTTTTTCTTTTAAAATATATTCTCTTTGATCTTTTTGTAGTGATTCATCAACTAATTCTTCAATTTCATTATCTATTTCAACACTTTTTATTTCTTCATTCATGTCTTTAATTAAAGATTTAGCTCTTTTAATAGGATTAATTTCTTGCATATATTCTAGTTTCTTACTAGTATTAAATGGTAAAAATGATGTAATAGCATCAGTTATTTTATTTAAATCTTTATTATTACTAACAAAATTTAAGATATCATTAGAAATACTTTTAGATATATTTATATATTTTTTTAGAACTTCAACTAATTTTTTTAATATAGCATTTTCTTCTTCAACATTTAATGATGGTAAGTCTATGTACATGACTTCACTATATAAAATATCATTATTTACTTCTTGGTAGTATTTATTTACTGCTACTCTTTTTAAACCTCTAAGTTTTACTTCAATAACTCCATCATTATCAATTTTATTTTTTATACGAGCAATAACACCGACTTTAGGTAAATCATCAACACTTGGGTCTTCTTCTAGGGCATCTATCGGAGCAATAACCAAAATTTCTCCTTTAAAATTATATTCGGCCTCATTAATCGCTTTGCCACTAATTACATTGTTTAGTTCAAGTTTAATTTCTTGATTAGGAAGGATAACTAAATTTTTAAGTAAAATAACTGGTATATTAAACATTTTTCAAGTACACCTCCCGAACTCAAAATTTATTATACATTCTAAAAACTAAATTGTAAAGTAAAATCACACTAATTCTTATTATTCATAAAATATATTGTGAATATAAAGGAGCGATTATGATTAATTGGTATATAAATTTAGCTTATCCAGTGCAAGCTTTAATAGCAACAATTTTTACCTGGGCTATAACTTCATCAGGGGCAGCGATTGTTTTTTTGTTTAAAAAAATAAATAAAACTACTATGGATGCCATGCTTGGTTTATCTGCAGGAGTTATGCTTGCTGCAACATTTTGGAGTTTATTATCTCCAGCTTTAGAAATGGCTGAAAATCTAAATTTAACCTCTTGGATAATAGTATCAGTTGGGGTTTTACTTGGAGGTCTTCTTCTATTTACTGGAGATAAAATATTTGATAAATTAACTAAAAAGAAAACTAATTCTCATAGTATAAAACGTAGTTTAATGTTGATTTTCTCAATTACTTTACATAATATTCCAGAAGGTATGGCTATCGGGGTGGCTTTTGGGTCAATTGCATATAACTTAAATGGTGCAACCCTTACTTCAGCAGTGATGTTGGCAATTGGTATTGGAATTCAAAATTTTCCGGAAGGCTCAGCAGTTTCTCTACCTTTAAGACGAGAAGGAATGAGTAGAACAAAATCATTTTTCTTTGGGGTTTTAAGTGGTATTGTTGAACCGATATCCGCAGTAATTGGAGCAATACTTGTATTAAAAGTTCAAATTCTATTACCTATACTACTTTCTTTTGCAGGTGGAGCAATGATTTATGTTGTAGTGCAAGAACTTATTCCTGAAAGTCAAACAAATAAGAAAAAAGATTTAATGGCATTATTTACCATCCTTGGTTTTCTAATTATGATGATATTTGACGTTGCTTTAGGATAACAAAAGAAGAACTTTATTTCAGTTCTTCTTTTAGTTTTTCAGGTATATCTTCTAAGGACGCTATTATACATATATTTTTACCCAACTGTCAACCATACACAAATTAACAGTTTGTAACGTTAATTTTTAGAAAAAATTTAGAAAAGACTTTATATTTTTTATTGTATTTTTTTTGAAATAATGAGATAATCTACTTGAGGTGGGTTTTTGTGATTGGTAAAGTTTTAAAAGAAATACGGATTAAAAGCAATTTGAAACAAACCGAGTTAGCAAAGAAAGTTGGTTTTTCTAAAAATACTATTTCTCAATATGAACTTGGTAAAAGAAAAGTTGAATTTGATAAGGTTGAAAAAATAGCTAGAGCTTGTGGGTATAGAATAATTTTTTTTAATGACACAACAGAAGAAGTTATACCTCTTGATATAAAATAAAGTATATTTTAATAAATTACTCATATATATTACTAGGTGATTTATTTTGAAAAGTTTATTAAAATATTTAGGTTATTATACAATTTTTTTAATACTACTTTTATTTATTACAAGTATTTTAAATTTAGTTGGAGTTAATTCAACAATTA